>Ga0070689_100000044_pt1 | contig 76920 bp, 62 predicted proteins | sample KBSS23HmetaG_FD_64669 | JGI IMG/M metagenome (GOLD analysis project Ga0070689, IMG submission 64669) | Switchgrass rhizosphere microbial communities from Kellogg Biological Station, Michigan, USA - KBS S2-3H metaG | ecosystem: Host-associated > Plants > Roots > Rhizosphere ...
AGGATTAAAACTTCAGCAACTCGCTGCCGGCAAAACCGAGCGGCATTTGAAGGTCAAACAACCCGAGCCTGTTTTTGCAAATTCACTCGAGCTCGAACACGCCATTGCCGAGCTCGAGCCGCTCTCGTTTATTTTCGCGCGGCTGCTGCACCAGCTCTGCGCGACTTTGAATGCTTACGCGCTGGCAACGAATGAGTTGTGTGTGAGTATGCAACTGGAAGATCAGACGACTCACGAGCGCAAATTGTCTTTGCCCTACCCGATGCGCGATCACAAAGTGTTTCTGAAGTTGTTATTGCTCGACGCGGAAATGCACCCGCCACAGGCAGCCGTGAGAGCGGTTTCAATTAACTGTGAGCCGGTGAAGCCGCGCGTTTTGCAGAATGGATTGTTTGTGCCGCTCGCACCGCCGCCGGACAAGCTGGAGCTCACGCTTGCGAGACTCGCGAAGCTCGTAGGCGAGGAAAATATCGGTTCTCCAACTTTGCTCGACACGCACCGTCCCGATGCGTTCAGCCTGAAGCATTTCACCCTCGCTACCAAACCCGATATTCGCAAGCGCCGAAAAATCGGCAATCCGAAATTGGCAACCGGCAATCGACCGTGTCTTGGGTTTCGAATATTTCGGCCGCCGCTGCGAGCAATAGTCCAGGCTGACCAGGGTTGGCCCACGCAGATCAGTGCCTGGGGAAAGCAGCGCAGTGTTTACGGAAGAGTCGTACACCTCGCCGGGCCATGGAGGACCACCGGTGACTGGTGGCGCGACGATCGCTGGGCGCGAGACGAGTGGGACGTGATGCTCGAGCGGGCGGGACAGCAAACGCTCTATCGCATCTATCGCGAGATCAAAACCGAGAACTGGTATGTGGAAGGTAACTACGATTAAGGCCTCAAGAATATTTCTCGCGCAAAGGCGCAAAGAAAAGCTCTTTTAGAAACGCGGTAGCGCTTTGCGCCTTTGCGCGAGAAATATGTCTGAGTACGTTGAGCTACATGCACGGTCGGCGTTTAGTTTTCTGGAAGGCGCTTCTGTGCCTGAGGAGTTGATTGCCGCCGGTGTTGAGTTGCAGATGCCGGCGATGGCTCTGCTCGATCGCGATGGAGTCTATGGCGCGCCGCGATTTCATCTCTCCGCGAAAAGGAATGGAATCACGGCCCACATCGGCGCCGAGATCAGCGTTCGCCAACCAAAGACCAAAGATCAAATCTGCTCGGTTCCCGTCCTGGTGCGTAACCGTACTGGTTACCAAAACCTCTGCCGCCTGGTCACCTTGATGAAATTGCGTGTGCCGAAACACGCAAACCCTGGCGAATGCGTGGTCACCTCTGACGAACTGGCAGCACATACCGCCGGGCTGGTCTGTTTGACCGGCGGCTTCGATGGGCCGATTGCGCGCGCCATCAACCCCAGGGATACAGACAACGCACAGAACGCACAACTCGCCACCGAATGGCTAATCGAACTGTTCGGCAAGAAAAACGTCTACGCGGAACTTCAACGCCATTTCGATCGCGAAGAAGAGGCGCGCAATCAGTTAACGATCGAGATTGCCCGGCGCAATCGTCTGCCACTGCTCGCCACCAACGGTGTGTGTCATGCGATACCGGCGCGTCGAGAAGTTTCTGACGTCTTCACCTGCATCCGGCATCACGTGCGACTGGAAACTGCCGGACGCCTGCTGGCTCAAAATTCAGAACGCTACGTGAAATCCGCCGCGGCGATGCAGAAGCTCCTCGCAGATTTGCCGGAAGCGATCGCGAACACCTCTGAGCTTTCTTCACGACTAAAGTTCACGCTCGAAGATCTGGGCTACGAATTTCCCAAATACCCAGTGCCGCCCGGCGAAACCATGGCCTCTTTCCTGCGCAAACGCACCGAAGAAGGCGCCCGCGTGCGTTACACCGGCATCAATCACGCGCCCACTTACGAGCGGGCGCGCCCACAGCTCGAGCGCGAGCTGAAGTTGATCGAAAAGCTGGGGCTGGAAGGTTATTTCCTGATTGTCTGGGACATCGTTCAGTTCTGTCGACGCGAAGGCATCCTGGTCCAGGGACGAGGCTCGGCGGCAAACAGCGCGGTCTGTTATTCACTCGGAATCACAGCCGTCGATCCTATCAGCATGGAATTACTGTTCGAACGATTTCTTACCGAAGAACGCGGCGAATGGCCCGATATCGATCTCGACTTGCCGAGCGGAGAGAAACGCGAGAAAGCAATTCAATACGTTTACGAGCGCTACGGAAAACTCGGCGCCGCGATGACGGCCAACGTCATCACATATCGCGGGCGCTCGGCGGCGCGCGAAGTGGGCAAGGCGCTGGACTTCGACGAAGAAACGCTTTCACGCCTTTCCGCCCTCGTCAACACGTGGGAATGGAAAGATCCAAAAGACTCCAGCGAGCGCCAGTTTCGCGATGCCGGATTGGACCTGCAGCAGCCGCGAATCAAAAAGTTTTTTGAGCTTTATCAACTGGTCCAGGATCTGCCGCGCCACCTGGGACAGCATTCCGGCGGCATGGTGATCTGCCAGGGACAACTCGATTCGATCGTGCCGCTCGAGCCCGCCGCCATGCCCGGACGCGTCGTGGTCCAATGGGACAAGGAAGATTGTGCCGACCTGGGTTTGATCAAAGTCGATTTGCTGGGGCTCGGGATGCTGGCGGTGGTCGAAGATTCGCTCCAGTTGATCCATGACTCATACGGCGAAGACGTGGATCTGGCGCATCTGCCGCAGAACGACCCGAAAGTTTATGAGGCACTGCAAAAGGCCGACACCATTGGCATGTTCCAGGTTGAGAGCCGCGCGCAGATGTCCTGCCTGCCGCGACTACGGCCGAGCAAGTTTTACGACATCGTGGTGCAGGTAGCGATCATTCGTCCCGGACCGATCGTGGGAAACATGGTCCACCCGTATCTCAAACGCCGGCAGGGCAGAGAAGCGGTGACTTATGCTCACCCGTGCCTCGAGCCAATCCTCGCACGCACACTCGGAGTGCCGTTGTTTCAGGAGCAGTTGCTGAGAATGGCCATGGACTGCGCCGGCTTTTCCGGCGGCCAGGCAGAGGAGCTGCGGCGCGCGTTTGGCTTCAAACGCTCGGAAGCGCGCATGCGCGAGATTGAAGTAAAACTGCGGCAAGGCCTGGCGCAAAACGGCATCACCGGCAAGAAGCAGGACGACATCGTGCTGTCGATCAGCTCGTTTGCGCTTTACGGTTTTCCGGAGTCACACGCGGCGAGTTTTGCACTGATTGCTTATGCCAGCGCTTACCTGAAGTGCAATTACCTGGCGGCATTCACGGCCGCAATCCTCAACAACCAGCCGATGGGTTTTTATCAGCCGTTCACGCTTGTTAAAGATGCGCAACGTCATGGACTGAAGGTTTTGCCGATCGATATCACTCGCTCGGATTGGTTGTGCACGCTGGAGCAGGAAGATTCTTCGCTCGTCATGCGGCTCGGATTGAGATACGTGAAAGGTCTGAGCCAGCAGTCGGGCGAGGCGATTGTGCGCGTGCGAGCCGCGGGTGCTTTCGCCGGCATTGACGACTTGCGTAATCGCGTGCCCGAGCTGCGCAAGGATGAATTGAGAAAGTTGGCGGCGGTGGGCGCGTTGAATTTTATCCAGGACTCTTCTCGTCGCGATGCGCTGTGGCAGGTTGAACGTGTGACGCGTGCGCCAGGAGAACTGTATGAAGAGTTACTCGAAAAAGACGGCAATTCGCCGTTACAGCAGATGACTTTGATGGAACGAATGAACGCGGACTTTCGCGGCACGGGTTTGACGATTGGAAAACATCCGGTGGCGCATCACCGCGGCGAGTTGAAAAAACTCAAAGCCGTGCGAGCGATCGATATTCAGAAATTACGCGACGGCACTTTTGTACGCGTGGCTGGCTGGGTCATTGTCAGGCAGCGGCCGGGGACGGCGAAGGGATTCATGTTCTTGAGTCTTGAAGACGAGACGGGAGTCAGCAACATCATCGTGACGCCGCAGCTTTTCGAAAAGTACAGGCTGGAGCTGGTTGGACACCCGTTTCTCTTGATTGAGGGCGCGCTGCAAAACCAGGACAACGTTATTTCGGTAAAAGCCAGCCACGTGGAGCCGCTTTCCTTCACGGTCGCAGCCGCGCCTTCGCACGATTTTCATTAGCCACGAAGCACAAAATTGCGCCCTTTATGGCACTTCATTTGCGACTATGCTCTTCGAAAAGCGATTTGTGATCTGGAACAGAACAGAGGGAATTGCGCTGAACCGTGGCATCGAAATCGAATAATCCACCGTGGTGGTGGTTTGAGGTTGGCACTGAAATCTGCTCGACTTGCAGCCAGTCGTACGCATATCAAACGGGCTACTACTGTCTCGATTGTGACAGTAACATCTGTCCATTATGCGTACAGGAATCTGAGAACAACGATCCGCTTTGCTCCGGTTGTTGTGGAGAGTAATAAAGAGGTGAATTATGGCAGCGCGCGCGATCTGGAAAGGTGAATTGAAACTCGGCGCCACCAAGGTGCCCGTGAAGCTTTACTCCGCGGTGCAGGACCGCACGGTGCGATTCCACATCCTCGACGATCGCGCCAAAAAGCGTGTGAAGCAACACATGATTGATCCCGATTCGGGCGATGAAGTACCAAACGAAGAGATTCAAAAAGGCTACGAGATCGAACCCGGAAGATACGTGATCCTCACTAAAGAAGATCTCGAAAACCTCGAGCCGCCACCTTCGCGCGATATCGATATCGTCGAGTTTGTTCCGCAAGCCAAGATCAGCCAGCAGTGGTACGAGCGGCCTTATTATCTTGGACCGGACGGCGACGTGAAAGATTATTTCGCCTTGGCCGAAGCACTGCAAAACACCGAGAGTGAAGGAATCGCGCATTGGGTGATGCGCAACAAGTATTACTCCGGCGCACTGCGCGCGGTTGACGATTATCTGTTTCTATTTACGTTGAGAGATGCGAATGAAGTGATACTCGCGGACGAGTTGACGAAGCCCGCAGGCGCTGCGCCGACGCAGAAAGAGTTGGCGATGGCGAAGCAGCTCGTCGAGATGCTGGAGGGTGAGTTCAAGCCAAAGGAATACAAGGATGAGTATCGCGAGCGCGTGATGGAGTTTATCGAAAAGAAAGCCAAAGGACGCGCGCCGAGGTTGAAGGCCGTGAAGGCGAAACGAAAGACTGCGGCGCTCGACAGTGTGCTGGCGAAGAGTATCGCGTCGCTAAGAAAGGAGAAACGCGCTGCCTAGAACTACACGCAAAAAAGCGGAACCCGAAGAGGAGAATGCTGGTGGCAGACCATTCTGGTCAGGCACGCTCACGTTCGGACTCGTTAGCGTACCGGTGAGTTTGTTTCCCGCGGCGCGCTCGAATCGTACTTCGCTGCGCATGCTTGGACCAGACGGACAGCCGCTCGCACGGAAATATTTCGCGGAGAATACGGGCAAAGACCTGGATGTCGATGAAGTAGTGCGTGGTTATGAGGTCGCGAAAGAGAAGTACGTGATCGTGACTGACGAAGAGCTGGAGCGGCTCGCGCCAGAGAAAACTCGTGACATCGATCTCAAGCAATTTGTCCCGGCAGAGTCGATTCCGCCGCTCTATTTCGAGCGTGGCTATTTTCTGACGCCGGCAGCAGGTTCGCAAAAGGCTTACAAACTTCTCGCCGAGACGATGGACGAGAGCAAGTTGGCTGGCATTGCAACGTTTGTAATGCGCGGCAAGGAGTACCTGGTGGCGATCTTCTCTGATAAGGGAATTTTGCGAGCGGAGACGATGCGATTCGCGGATGAGTTGCGGTCGCCTGCTGATATCGGTCTGCCGAAAAAGAAGGATGCACCGAAGGCGACTGTAAGCAAGTTTGAGAAACTGATCGCGGGCAAGTCGAAGAAACAGTTTTCACCGGCAAAGCTCGCGGACAAGCAGAGCGATTCGCTGTTGAAGTTGGTGAAAAAGAAACAGGCGAAACGTTCGAACGTAGTGAAGGTTGATGAAGAGGTCGATACGGACCACAAGGTGGTCGATCTGGTCTCAATCCTCAAGAAGAGCCTCAGCGGAAAGAAATAAGATTAACCACTAAGGCACTAAGACACTAATTTTAACTTTGTGTCCTGGTGCCTTAGTGGTTAGAAATGTCTACCGCGATATTTCTCCACTTGCCTTGCCTGAATCGAATCACGCTCAGCACGCAACGCGTTGCGTGACCGGCGAGGATTGCCAGCCAGATATCGAACGGATTGAGAGTTCCAGTCTGTTTAATCACGAAACAAGTACCCAGCGGCACGATGATCTGCGAGATGATCGAGATGTAGAGCGGACTTCGCGTGTCGCCCGTTCCCTGTAGGCCACCGGTGTAAGTCAGCGCCACCGCAATAAACAGACCGGAAAGACTCAGCACCCGCAGCAACTGCACGCCAATCTCAACGACCGCCGGATCGTGCATCCCGAAGATCGCCAGCAGTTGTCGTGGTAAGAAGAGAAACAAGATTCCAATGAACGCCGCGCCCGCGAAACCAAACTGCGCCGCCACGTGTACCGCAGCGTTCGCTCGATCAGGCTTGCCCGCGCCGAGGTTCTGACCAGCCACCGCGGCCGCCGCACCCATCAATCCCACTGACGTCCACGTCACCAGCGAGAACAGCTCCGTGTAAGAAACTGCGTAGGCCCCCTGCGCCGCGGCACTCTGCGCCAGCGATCCGATGAACGCCAGTAAAAACACACCACCAACATTCATCGCGATTCCCTGTATTCCCGTCGGCAGTCCAAACTTGAAGATCGATCTGATAATCGTCCAGTTTGGGCCATAGCCTCCACCGCGCGGAATCGAGACGACCCACGCGCCACTCCATAACCGCCATAACGCAAAAACCGCTATCAATCCTGACGCAATGCAAGTCCCCATCGCGGAGCCCTTCGTGCCGAAAGCGGGAATCGGACCAAGCCCGCGGATCAGCACGATGTTGAAGATGAGATTGAGCACCGTCATCGTAATGCCGAGCATCATCGGCGTGCGCGCGTCTCCCGCCGAACGCAAAGCAGTACTCAGCATGAAGAAAACCATCATGCCGCTGCTAAACACGAACATGATGCGCAAAAACGGCAATGCTTCTGCCTGGACCTCTGGAGCTGCGTTTACAAGGTTGAGTAACGGAGGCGATATGAAATAACCGATCGGCGCCATGATTCCGAGCCCGATGAAGATAGCAGTGAGGAACGCCTGGTAAACCGTGCGATTAACTTTTTCTTCATCACCTGCGCCGGCGAAACGCGCGACCAGCACGCTCATGCCCGTGAACAGTGACGAAATAAAAACAATCACGACGATGAAGATCTGCCAGCTTACGCCTATCGCCGCGTTTCCTGTGTAGCCGACAAGATTGCCGACGAGCGCGTGGTCCACCATGCCCTGCAATCCGCCGATTGCATTCGTGAGCATCGTCGGCCACGCAATCTTCCAAACCGCCGGACGCAGAGGCCCGTCGATTATCGACCGATCGTAGCGCGACTTGGGCGCGACCGTAGCCACCTCAGGAGCAGCCGTCGCAACGCTCGGCGCTGATGCAACTTTCGACATAATCTGCGTTTTACCGGCGAGAATCCGCGGCTAATTTCTTCTCGAGTTTGCGCACTCTTGTAAGTAGTCGTGCACTGCCCATCTTTTCCGCGACCGCGGCGAACTCAGGCGTCGCTCCGCGCCACTGCAGTTCATCTACGTTTTTGAAAGGTGGAGGCTCGGTGCGCAAAGTCGCGAGGTCTTTGAATAGCAACGCAAGCGGACGTTTCTCATCGTTCAAAACGCCGGGCGCAAAGTTTTCGATCGCGCCGTACCGGTTGATGAGCTGCGCCGCCGTCTTTGGACCACAGCCCGAGATACCCGGATAACCATCCGCGGCATCACCAACCAAAGCGAGATAGTCAGGAATAAACTCCGGCGCCACACCGAACTTCGCGCGCACGCCTTCAGCATCACGAATGACGTTACTGCGCCGGTCAACTTGTACGACACGATCACCGACGACGCATTGCGCCAGATCTTTGTCCGGCGTCCAGATGCAAACCTTCTCCACGCGACTGTCCTGCGCCGCCAGGTGAGCAGCGGCTGCAAGCGCATCGTCGGCTTCGAGCTCGACCATCGGCCACACAACGACGCCCATAGCCGCGAGTGCTTCCTCGAGTGGAGTGAACTGCGCTTTCAGTGCCCGTTCGACACCCGCGCCGGTTTTGTACCCCGGCCAGAGATCATTGCGGAACGATTCGATGATGTGGTCAGTCGCGACACCAACGTATGTGCCGCCGTCGTCGAGCAACTGCGCAACCGTGCTCAAGACACCGGAAACAGCGCCAAACGGCGGATCGGTTTTCTTGAAACGACGAATTCCGTAGAAGTGTCGAAAAAGCTCGTAGGTGCCATCAAGCAGGTGAATGATCATGATTTTCCGAAGGAGTAAAGCGCGCTTCGGGTTCGAATGTAGATATGGCCGTCGGCGATCGCAGGCGTCGCGTAACACTCGTCGTCGAGCTCGTTGACAGCGAGCACTTCCCAATCGCCTGCGGCCTTCAAGACAGACACTTGACCACCCTGACCGATCAAAAACACTTTGTCATCAGCCGCAACCGGCGACGAGAAATATTTATCTATCGCTCCGTGCAGCCGTCCTTGTTTGAGCACGTTGCCGGTCGCTGGATCAAACGAAAGCAGGATGCCGCTGTCGTTAATCATGTAGAGCACGCCCTGGTAGAGAAGCGTCGACGGCACCTGCGGCACCGGCTTCGTGTAGCGCCAGCGAATCGCGTTCGCAGTCTGATCGCCCTGGCCACCCATTTTGATCGCGAGCAATCCATTCTCCGACGCCATCATCGCGCGAAACACTTCCCAATCCTTGTCGTTCAACTTCTCGTCGCGGTTCATATCGAAGGCTTCAAACGCGGCCTTCAGCATCCTATCCATTTGCGCCGTGCCACCAGCCGCCGCGATCTCGGCTTTCGTGATCATGTGATCTTTATCTTTGTCGTAAGCCGCCAACCCTTCCTCAAACGTCGTCGTCTTCACCTGCTGTCCCGGCTGGTTCTGCGGAAATCCCCAGCCATTGATGTAGAGATACTCAGAGTCGTGACTCGCAATTGATTTCATCTCACACGCAAGACCGCGCACCCACCAGACTCTTTTGCCATCCGCGACTGAGTACGCCGAAAGCTGGAACGACTCGGGGACGATGATCTGCTTCGCACCTTTGGCAGGTTGATAAATGATCGGCGTCGAGTAACCGGAGATCACGACAGGCCGATCCACTTTCCAACGAACCTTGCCGCTGTTCTTATCGACGGCTATGAGATACGAAGCCGGATTGTCCTGATCGACAGGCAATATGATTTTGTCGTCGACGAGAATCGGCGAGGCGCCAAAGCCGTAGAACATATTGAATGGGCCAAGCTGTAGTTTCCAACGTTCCTTGCCCGCGGCGTCATACGAGATCAGTCCAAAGTCCTGGAAAAAGACGTAGACATTCGAACCGTCCGTAACCGGAGACGGCGATGCTGGTCCGTTAACGTTTTGCAGTCGACCTTCACGCAAGCGCGGCGCTTCGCGTTGCCAGAGAATCTTTCCCGATTGACGATCGAGACAGATCACGAGCAGCTTGTTGTTGGTCTTGTCATGTGCCGTGACGAAGATGCGATCGTGCGTGAGCACGGGCGACGAGTGTCCCGGCGGAAGTTCAGTTTTCCAAACGACGTTCTTGCCTGGTCCAAACTCCGTGGGCAAGCCTTTGGTCTCGGAAACGCCGCTGCCGTTTGGTCCACGAAACTGCGACCACTCGTCAGAGGCACTGATAGCTACGGGAAAGGCAAACAAAAGAAGGGCGATAGTCTTCAACATTTTGGATAGCTCCGTTTGAAAAGTACGCAGATAATAGCGCCTTCACGTTTACGGGTAAATCTGTGTAATCTGTGCGTGGAAAGGACCCGACAAAAAATGAAGCCGATTATCTTTCTCCTGATTGTCGTTTCCGTCGCTGTTGGCCAGACGGGCTTGCGGAAGGACCGCCAGTCACTAGTGGACTTCCGAAACAATAACGACTCCGCGCCTGTCAAGATCGCTCCGGCAACTCAACGCGCTGTATTGTCCAAACTCTTTCGGAGATACCTGACGGATGCAAACCAGTGCAAAGCCGATTTTGATATGGGTAATGGCGCCGATCCGTTGGCGGCGGCGCGTAAAGCCGGACAGATGGTTCCATCGATCGAGGACATGGCCACGGGAAGTTTTACCGCGCCCGGGCAGACTCAAACGGCGTACGTAATTTTTGTGGCCGAGTGTAACGCGTCGCATGCAGATAATTTTGGCACGAGGCGCGTCGCCATCTTCTCAGGCCCACAACTCGTCGCCGACGTTGACGCAGATTTTATGATGGACATTGTTCGCAAGACCGATCTCAACGGCGACGGAATCGATGAGTTACTAATGAAAAGCAGCTACATGGGGCAAGGCACGCTGACCGAAATGGCAACGCTGGTTAGCTTTCAAAATGGACGTCGCAACGTGCTGCAAGACTTTGGAACGGTGGTGGAAGACTCCTGTGCTGCGGGATTCCAAGGAGGTGCGTCAAAGGCATCGGTGCTTTACACCCCTGCCTTCGCGCCAGGACTCATGCCAAAGCTCGTCCAGGAAAATTATGTCGCGAGTTGTCGTAACACGAAGCGCTGGAAATTCGTCTCAACGGGAATGATGAACTAACGAAAGTTTTTCACCACCAAGGCTCAAAGACACAAATCTGAATAGTGACTTTGTGTCTTGGTGGTTCAAGATTTATCAGGGGTATTCACAATGGCTGAACTTCTACAGGAATACGCAACGATTATGACTGGTCCTGACGATACAAGGTACGTCGTGCGCAGTTACGGCGAAGAACGACTTGATGGCACGTGGATCGGTTGGCTTGAATTTCATCCGACCGATCTGAGTAAGACCACGCTGCGAACCGAGCAGGAAACGTCGCAACCAAATCGAACGGCGGTCGAATACTGGGCCACCGGTTTGGAGCCTGTCTACTTTGAAGGAGCTTTCAAACGCGCGCAGTAACCTCCAGCATGCGATTCTCAAGAATCATCTCCGGCATACTGATTTCGATAATTGCTTGCGCCCTCGCGACCGTCGCCCAGACTCCGAACAAACAGGTCGTCATCGCCGCTGATACTGTGCTCGACGGCAAGGGTGGAGTTCTTCGCAACACCCGCATCGTCGTCGAAGGATCGAAGATAGTTCGCATCGATCCCAACGCCGGACCAGTGACTTACGATCTGCGTGGGTTGACCGTGTTGCCGGGTTGGATCGACGCGCACGTTCACATCACGTGGAGCTTTGGTCCGGATGGAAAGAACGCCGGCGGCGGCACGGCCACACCGCAAGCCTCGTACGCCGCCGCTGCAAACGCGTGGGCCACATTGATGGCGGGCTTCACGACGGTGCAGAGCGTCGGTTCAACGAGCGACGTGCCGTTGCGTGATGCGATCGCGAGTGGCGCACTTCCTGGACCACGCATACTGACTTCCGCCGAGCCTCTCATCGGTCAAGGCGAGCAGAGCGGCACGCCTGACGAGATTCGCGCTTACGTTAGAAAACAAAAAGAAGCAGGCGCCGATCTGATCAAGATCTTTGCGGCAGCCAGTATTCGTCGCCCGCAGCTGACGCTCTCCCCCGAACAACTCAACGCCGCTTGCGATGAAGCGAAGAAACTCGGACTACGCACGCTCGTTCACGCTTACAAAGACGCCGTCCGCGCTGCTGCTCTCGCCGGCTGCACGCAGGTCGAGCACGGCGTTCTTGCAAGCGACGACGATTTGAAGTTTCTGGTCGAGAAAGGCGTCGTGCTGGATCCGCAGGCAGGGCTAGTGATGGAGAACTACATTCTCAACAAAGAGAAGTTCGCCGGCACGCCGGGCTTTCCGGAGGAGGCGTTTCCGGTGATCAGGGAGATGATCCCGATGTATCGTGAGTTCATGAAGCGCGCCGCGAAGGTTCCGGGATTGAAGATTGTTTTTGGATCGGACGCGCTGGCTGGTTCACACGGACGAAACGCGGAGGAGTTCATCGAGCGCGTGCGCGATGCGGGCGTCGATCCGATGGCGGCATTGGTATCAGCTAACTCAGCGGGAGCGGAAGCGCTCGGCATGAGCAATCAGATTGGATCGATAGCGCCAGGCCTCCAGGCAGACATCATCGCGCTCGACGGCGATCCATTGAAAGACATCACCGCCGTCCGCCGTGTTGTGTTTGTTATGAAAGGCGGAGTCGTTTACAAGAACAACGCGCGCTAACTACTTCGCTACTTTCCAGCCTGCGAAAGGTTTGACTGTCGCGCAAGTCGGACTGCCGTCCTTCGCCGTGCCGGGAACACGCGTCTCAAGCAGGTTCGCTCCTCGCGAAGCTTTCTTCACTAAGTCCCACGTGATGCCGCGAAAGGGAATCTTCAACCGACGGTTCCACTGAGTATCAGTTTGGCCGGCGTACGTGCCGATGTCCAGATATGCGAATCGTTCGTGAGGTGGCCCGTGAGTGAACGGCCCGAGCAAAACGGGCTCGCCATCTTTACCCTCTTTAACTCGCGCGCTGAACTCGAAGAGTAAGTCTCCAGTCTTTGACCTTTGCTTCTGGACAACTTCGTAGTCATTGCCGCCGCCCTTCTGCAACCCAAAATCAACACCGGCGGGCGGACCCTCAAGAATGATGCGAAAGTTCAGTTCCTGTTCCATGTCGGGAAGAATATTATCAGCCACAAAAAAGCACAAAAGGTACAAACGATCAGGGGATAAATTTTTGAGCATTTTGTGCTTTTTTGTGGCTGCAGTGGAATAGTAACTGCTTGTAACCAAGCGGGCACAAAAGGTGTCTTTAACAATAGGTCGGGCTCTCCCTGAGATGACAGGGGAGCCCGACTAAGTTTTTTGTGTTAAAGGGGAAACAAACGATGAAAAAACGAGTTCTGGGAATTGCACTGGCGATAGTTTCAATGGGTTTTGTCGTTTCGGCGGAAGCGAAGACAACCGGCGTCTCGAATGTAAACAGCACCGTCGCGGCCAACGCGGCGCCGCAGTGGCAGCGTGACCGTTATGGCAACAGGCGCTATGACAGGCGTGATGACAGACGCTACAACCGTCGCACCGTAACGCAATCGCGTTATGTACGATATGGTCGACGTCTCTACCGCGAAACGTATTTAGTTACGTACTGGCCGAACGGTCGTAGCAACACTCGCTTAATCAGCCGCCAGCGAGTTGGATAGAGAACCCTTTTTAACCACTAAGGCACAAGACACAAATTTGTGCCTTTGTGTCTTAGTGGTTAGTCTTACTTAAGCAAGTTTGCTACTTCCAATACCTGCTCAGGTCGCGCCCGAATCCAATAGTTCTCCGTCAAGTTGATCCATCGCACCGTCCCTGATGAATCGATCAGAAACTCTGCTGGTCGCGCGATGTCGTGACCATTTTCTCCAGCGCCTGCGTGTACCAGGTCGTAACTTCGGATCGCTTGCGTGTTTGGATCTGAGAGGAACGTGAACGTGTAACCAGCTTGCTGTGCAAGATTGCGCGACACTTCCGGACTGTCAACACTGATCGCAACCGGGCGAATGCCGGCAGCTTTGAACTTGTCCAAACTCTGCTCGATGCTCCGCAACTCGGAGTTGCACGACGGTCACCAGTAACCTCTGTAAAAGATCAGCAACACACCCTTCGCCGTCTTGCCGTCGATGGGAGCCGTGCGAAGCTCAGTCAGTGAAACTTGTTTTCCTGTCGTATCAGTAAGACTGAATTCCGGTGCCTGCTGTCCTACCTGTGGCGCGCCTTTGGAAGGCGGCAGCCAGCGCGCCGCAATGAAGACTATAAAAACAAAGAACCCGAGAACTGCAACGCTCACCGCGGCGACAATCGAAGTAACAACTTTCGAGCGCGTAGGATGTGAGCGATCAGGTGCAAACCCGCGCCGCACACCCATCACGACAAGCACTGCCGCTATTAGAAAGATCAGCAGGTTGGCCCATGGAAAGTCACGCGTGAAAGGAAACCAAACGAAAACGGCGAAGTACGTGATAAACGCCACGAGGGTGAGCAGAAAGCCCACCCACAGCGGCCAGTTAAAGCGTCTCATAGTCATAAATCACCTGAGGGCCGGTTTCCACCTGGCATAAGCGACGAGCGCGCAAAGCAATCCCACTATCGCCGGTGTGATGGCCATCTTGATGCCATCACCCATGATTGTAGTTACGACGGCGCCGATCATGATTATCGTTAGCCCGGCAGCAGCCAGAGAGATGAGATATTGCTGCCTGCGGAACAGACCCGGCAAGATCAATCCGAGCGCTCCGAGCACCTCAGCCACACCAATGAATTTGATGAACCACACCGGAAACACAATCTGATTCGGCGAGCCCATCGACGCCAGCGTCTCGCTTGACAGAGCTAACTTCGTGCCACCGGCAAACAAAAAGAGCAAGGCCAATACGATCTGGGTAATCCAAAGTAAGATGTTCATAATCGAGTTCCTTTATGTTTACTGTTAAGGCAATCCTGTGATCTCCAGCACCGGACGAATCTCGATAGTGCCGACTTTCGCAACCGGAATTTGTTCGGCAATAGTCATCGCCTCGTCGAGATCCTGCGCGTCGATCAGGTAGTAGCCGCCGAGCTGTTCGCGAGTCTCAGCAAATGGACCATCCGTCACCAATCGCTTGCCGTTTCTGACGCGCACGCTCGTGGCCATCGCCACCGGATGCAGCGGGCCCGCCGATAAATACTTACCCTTTGAGCTGAGCTCGCGTGCGAGCTGCGCTGATTCGACGTAGCATTTCTCGCGTTCAGCTTCGCTCATTGCTTGTTCGTCAAGATAAACCAGCATCATGTATTTCATGTTTCTTGTGGGCCTCCACTGCTAAATCGAACGAAGAGCGCTCGAATCGACACCTCTGCCTGAATTTTTTATTATCAAACGTGCTTCCGAACCCGAATGTTGCTGTTGACGCAGTGTATCGATCTGACTGGGGTCGGATTGTTGCAACTCTCATACGTCAGTTTGGCGATTTCGAACTCGCCGAGGACGCCGCCCAGGATGCGTTTACGGCGGCCGTAGATCAATGGCGAACTGACGGCATTCCCGAATCGCCGCGCGCCTGGATCATTCAAACAGCCAAGCACAAAATCATCGATCGCCTGCGACGTCAAACACGTCTACAGGAAAAACTCGAAGCAGATCCGGACTTCAGTTCCGAGCCAATTGTCGAAGGCCCAAACCTGAACTTCGACGAGATCCCTGACGATCGTCTGCGCCTGATATTCACTTGCTGCCATCCAGCCTTGTCACTGGAAGCGCAGGTCGCGCTCACGCTGCGCACTTTAGGCGGACTTCAGACCGATGAAATCGCACGGGCGTTTCTCGTTCCCACGGCGACAATGGCCCAGCGACTGGTGCGCGCAAAACGAAAAATCCGCGATGCCGGAATACCTTTCAGCGTGCCCGACACGACGGAAATGCCTGCGCGCCTGGACGCAGTGTTGACCGCAATCTATCTCATCTTCACCGAAGGTTATGCGCCCACTCGCGGCGAGCCACTCGTCAGGGGCGATCTTTGTGCTGAGGCTATCCGGCTCGGACGCCTTCTCAGAACGCTGCTCGCGCCCAAGCCTCCCGCTGAAGCAACGGCCCTCGTGGCCTTGATGTTGTTGCACGATTCGCGACGCGAGGCTCGACTGGATGAAGACGGCAATCTTGTTGTGCTCGAAGAGCAGGATCGCACACTCTGGAAAAGACCACAAATCGATGAAGCACTTTCGCTGGTCAACGAAGCGCTTGCGGGTGAGCCTGGCCCGTTCGCATTGGAGGCGGCGATCGCGGCGGAGCATTGCAAAGCAGCACGCGCAGAAGACACAAACTGGTCGCAGATCGTCAAACTCTACGATCTGCTGGCCGAGCTTATGCCTTCTCCGATCGTGTCTTTAAACCGTGCCGTCGCCGTCGCTATGGCCCAGGGCCCTCAACCCGCGCTCGAGCTGATTGACGAACTGGCTGCTTCCGGCGAACTCGATGACTATCACCTCTTACATGCAGCACGCGCCGACATGCTGCGACGCCTGGGCGAAAACGACGAAGCTGCTGAGAGTTACAAAACCGCGCTGAGCTTAGTCACCAACGACAGCGAACGTCGTTTCCTCGAACGCCGTCTCCGCGAAGTCCAATCATCGAGTAATTAGTGCCTCGTGCCTTTGTGGTCAAAACCACCTAACCACAAAGGCACTAAGCCACAAAGTTAGGCACTCTGACTCTTGGTGTGCAGCGCGGCGAGGCGCTTCTCCATCTCTTCCGGGGCGACGTCTTCCTTGTGCGTTGCTACCGTCCACATATGACCAAATGGATCAGTCAACGTACCGGAACGATCTCCGTAAAACTGATCTTGCAACGGCTTCACTTCCGTGCCACCAGCCTCGATGGCTTTGTTGTAAATCGTGTCGCAGTCGTCCACGTAAATCATCAGACTGATCGGCGAGCCGCCATACGCCTTCGGACCTTTGTAGCCCATCTGCTCGTTTTGATCCCCGAGCATAAAACATGAATCACCGATCTTCATCTCGGCATGGCCAATCTTTCCTTCGTGTTCCATGCGAAACAGTTCGGTCGCGCCAAACGCTGTCTTGTAGTATTCCAACGCTTCAGCACCGCCATCGACAATCAGGTAAGGAGTAAGGGAATGATATCCCTCCGGAATCGGTTTCACATCTGCCATAAAACTATCCCCTTTCGTTTGCTTAGTTGATTATTAAGAAGAGCTTAAACTTCGAACTCTGAACGCCGGCCGCCATTGTTCTTGACGACCGCGAGTGTCATGTCGTCTGTGAGCGGTTGTGGCGCCGCGAAGTCCTGAACCGCACCCAGCACTGAAAACAGCACAGACTCAGCAGTGCCGCCTTGCGCGCGACGCAATTCGGTTTGCAGTCGCATGGCGCCAAACTCCTGCTCTGCTTCGTTGAATGACTCGAGAATGCCATCAGAGCAAACCAACAACAGATCGCCGCGATCCATCAGCACGCTGCCTCGATCGAACTGTGCCGACGGCACAACGCCCAGCACCGGTCCGCCGTCGGAGAGCAATTCGAGTTGTCCGTTTGCGCGTAAGTGTAACGCTGGTGGGTGTCCGGCGCTACAGTAGTCGAGAATGCCTGAACGAGAATCGAGCCGCGCCACAAACATCGTGCTCAACGGCTCCACTGCTGACAAGCGCGCGATGTCGCGATTGACGCCGGCGACGATCGCTTCCGGATCGCTGTTCGCGGCAGTGTGCGTGCGAATCAGGCCGATCAGGTGCGTAACCCACATGCCTGCCGCCAGTCCTTTGCCGCCGATGTCTCCGAGCGCGAGCACCAGACCATCGGGTGTTTCTTCGACACTGAAAAAGTCGCCGGGCAAGTGACGCACTGCAAAAATCTCACTCGCGATATCGAATGCGCCGTGACGCACGAGTCGCGGCGCACACAATCGCCGGTGTACTTGCGCCGCTTCGAAGATTTCGGTGTTCAGTTCTTTAAGTTTTGCCGCAGATGAACGCAGATCACCAATCTGATCTACGTCATCTGCGTTTATCTGCGGCAACAATACCGGAGTCATGAGTATTAGCTCATCCGACAAACTTATAGCCACTACCATGAACGGTAAGAATGAAACGTGGTTCTTCGGGATTTGGTTCGAGCTTTTGTCTGAGATGAACGATGTGCGTATCCACCGTGCGCGTGGTCGGATAATTCTCATATCCCCACACCGCATCCAGCAATCGATCGCGGCTCAGTGTTTCAACCGGATGTGCGATGAAGTAAGCCAGCAGAGCAAACTCTTTCGCCGAAAGATCGACGATGTTTCCATCGCGTCGTACTTCGTTGCTGCGAATGTTGACCTCGATGTCGCTGAATTTGTAGACCTCGGGCGCCGGTGCGGGTGAAGAGACGCGACGCAGCACCGCTTTCACACGCGCCATCAGCTCGCGCACTGAAAAAGGTTTAGTGACGTAATCATCCGCGCCCAACTCCAGTCCCACAACTTTGTCGATCTCCTGTCCACGTGCAGTCAGCATGATGATCGGCACTGACGGTCGTTTCGCTTTCAACTGCTTGCAAACGTCGAGTCCACTCATGCGCGGCATCATCACGTCGAGCACGATCAGATCGGGATTGTCAGAAAGCGCGCGCTCGAGCCCGCTGACACCATCTTCGGCGCTGATTACTTCATAGCCTTCGTATTCGAAGTTGTCGCGCAGCCCGGCAACCATCGCGGGTTCGTCTTCAACGATTAGAATCCTGGACTTCATGATCTACCTCCCTCGTGCACTCGTTTGTAGGGGCGGCACTCCGTGGCCGCCCCAGCGTTGAGGTTGCGCAGACTGGGGCGGCCACAGAGTGCCGCCCCTACAATGTGCCCCCGGTCGTACCAGACTGGAGCAGTGGCAACGAAAGCGTGAACTTGCTGCCGCGACCCGGAGTGCTTTCAACTTCAACATCGCCGCCGTGCGCGCGCGTGATGTGGCGCACCAGCGACAACCCCAAACCGCTCCCTTTCGTGTTATGGACCAGCGGATCGCCGGTGCGATAAAACTTCTCGAAGATTCTCGCTTGTTCGTGCCGCTCGATGCCGATGCCACGATCGCTCACTTCAAGTTTGAGCAGACTCTTGTCGCGATAAAGCCTGACGCCCAGAAATTTTTCGTTGTTCGAGTATTTGAGTGCATTGTTGACCAGATTGACAAGCGCGCGCGCAATGGCTTCGCGATCGACTTTTACCGTGGGAATGCTGGCGTCGATCTGCTCCTCGAGTGAAAAGCCCTGTTGCTCGATCTGGAAACGATAAGAGTCGAGCGTGTTGCGCACGAGCTCGGCGATGTCAGTCTCTCTAAAGTCGTACTCTTTGCGTCCCGCTTCGATGCGAGAGAAGTCGAGAATGTTATTGATTAAAGCCGTTAACCGTTCGCTCTCTTTGCGAATGATGCTGTAGTACTCGTCCTTCTTCTCCTGGGTTGTGATGCGGCCCAGTTCGAGTGTCTCGGCGTAAAGTCGAATCAGTGCGAGCGGTGTTCGCAGTTCGTGTGAGACGTTGGAAACAAAGTCAGACTTCAAACGTGCCAGCGCGACCTGCTTGTTGACGCTGCGATACGTCAGCACCAGTCCGCCAATCATCAACACTGACAACACACCGAGGATCAGTGAGCTCTGAATCACAAACCGGCGGCCGATCGCTTGCGCCGTCGTGCCTTGAAACTTTATGCCGACTGCGAGACCGCGAAACGGATCGTCAAGGATTTGCGAAATTTCAGGCTTGCCACTCCAACCGGCCGACACGGCCAATGGTCGGTCGGGTTCTGAACGTTGGCTGTCTGCCGGATAGACCAGCATCGTGAGACGTTGTTCTTCGTTTTCCACCTTTCCCGAATCGCTGCCGAATCCTTGCGCAGTCAACTCATCCAACATTTGTGGAAAGAAGGTCTCCTTCAAGTATTTTGGATCGAAGCTCACGGCTCCCAGGATAGGACGATCTTTCGGAGCCCGAGGAAAACCAAAGATTGCGGTCGCGGTGTAGACAGTGCCGCCAGAACGATCCGATTCACCGCTAAACCACGTGATGGGCCTGGGCTTCTTGCACACCGTGTCCATCAGGTACTGGCCTTCGAGGCCCCACCACAGGCCGTACATCTTTTGCAGACTCGCGATCTCTTTTTCATTTGCGATACTGCGTTGCTGCTGAACCACTGCTCCGTTCTTCGCGTCGTACATTACTGCGTGTTCGAACCAGGGATTCTTAGCCAACAGCAGATCAAGCTTCTTTCTTTTGTCGTCATCCGAATCAGTTTCAGATGGAAAAGCCTCTCGTGCCTGATCGGCCATTTCGTAAGCCTTCCCGTTTATCTTTTTCGCGGAGCTCGCGAGCACGTACTGGAAGTCGCGATGGATCAGTGCCTCGACTTGCTTACCTCGCTGAATCGATTTGACGTGCTTAAAACTAACGACAATGAGGGCGAAGGCGGGCAATACCACCGCGAGACCAAGCGTCAGGATGAGCCGGAGACGTGTGTTGCCTTCTCTTCTTTTGGACTTCATGGCAGGCCAGAGAATACGCCCGGCAGCGCGGGGCTGTGTCAAGCGTACGTAAAAATTTGTTAAGAGTTGTGAACTCTTCCGCAGATCACCTAAATCCAGGGTTTTTTCATTGGGACGCCGGATTATACATCTTTGTGTCTCTCGGCCTTTGTGGTTAAATGTGCCGCTATGGAATTAACCGCGGAACATTTGTCCAGGCAGGAACTCGAAGCCGCAATGGACCATCTTCGGGAAGCGCCAAAAGACAATGGCGTGGTGCAGTTGATCGTCTGTCGTCCCGGAGTCGATCAGCGCGAAGTGCTGGAGGAAGCTGAGTTCGATCCTGTGAAAGGCCTCATCGGCGACAACTGGCTCGTGCGCGGAAGCTGGAGAACTCCGGACGGATCTGCGCATCCGGAATTGCAGATCAACATCATGAACTCTCGCGTAACAGCGCTGGTGGCCCAGGAGAAAGAACGTTGGCCACTCGCCGGCGATCAACTTTACATCGACATGGATCTCGGCCGCGAAAACCTGCCACCTGGATCACACCTGGCAATAGGATCGGTGGTGCTCGAAGTCAGCCCGCTGCCTCACACCGGCTGCAGAAAATTCGTCGCGCGCTTTGGTATGGAGGCAATGAAATTCGTGAATTCCCCGGTGGGCATACAACTCTGCTTCCGTGGCATCAACGCCAAAATCATCCAGGGCGGGATCGTGAAGGTGGGCCAGACCGCGCGCAAGATCTCCAACGGAACTTAACCACAAAGGCACGAAGGCACAAATTTTTTCTCATTATTTGTGCCTTCGTGCCTTTGTGGTAAATGCTTACAGTGGGCAGAAGCAGGATAGCTGGAGGTGTGCTGCTCCGGCCTTCCTGCTCCTGCCCCTGCTCACGCGGCTCTCTGCCGCGAATGCCGTCCTACGGCAAACTCCTCGATCATCTTCTTATTGAACGCGGGTATATCGGCAGGCTTCCTACTGGTTATTAAGCCGTTATCTACTACCACCTCGCGGTCAACCCAACGCGCGCCCGCATTAATCAGATCGCTCTTCAACGAAGGCCACGAAGTAATGGTGCGTCCCTTAACCACTTCCGAATCAATCAACGTCCATGGTGCATGACAAATCGCAGCTACAGGTTTGCCCGTTGCAAAGAATCCATCGACAAACTCTACCGCTCTCATCATCATTCTCAATTGATCGGGATTTCTCACGCCTCCCGGCAGTAATAATGCGTCGTAATCATCAGAACGCGCCCGGCTCAAAGGCATATCAACATTAAATAAGTCCGCTTTTTCGTCGTGATTCCACCCCTGAACTTCATTATCGGCGGGGGAAACAATCTCGGTTGTAGCTCCAGCCTCTTCCAATGCTTTCTTCGGCTCCATCAACTCAACCTGTTCGAAGCCGTCGGCGACCAGGATCGCCACCTTCTTCCCCTTCAGTTTCCTCTCCATGAGGTTTCCTCCTTGCTCTCAGCCAAAAGACTTTGCCGTAAGCCGATGCCGTCCATGGAGTGCGGCGACCTGTAAGCTTTCGTCGGCGGACCAAAGCTGGGCAAGTCACCGCACTCCAACGTGCCCTGCTCTATCTGGCAATACGTAAGGTAAGCAACATAGAGGCCGCTTAGGTGAAAACGTCAAAAAGCCTTTATGTATTGGATCGTACAGATTTGAAGAGGCGAAAAATCGGTGTAAACGTAACGAACCCCGACACACTGTTCGAACTCGCTACTCAAAGATGCCACGGGCTCGCCCCGTGGAGTCTTCACGCTGGCAGCTAAACCACCCGATGATGCCACGGGCTTGCCCCGTGGAGGCTTCACGCTCGCCGCTAAACTACCCGCTGCTTCCAACGCCCGCGCCGGAAGACTATCGCGCTCACCACCGCCAACGTCGAAAACGCGATCGTGACGGCTGCGAACACGCCTTCCGGACCCATGCCCAACCAGACGCTAAGCACGTAGGCGAGCGGAATCTCCCACAGCCAGAACACAAAAAGGTTGATGACGGTGGGCGTCCAGGTGTCGCCGGCGCCATTGAATGACTGCCCAAGCACCATGCCGTAGGCGTAAAACAGAAACCCGTAAGAGATGATGCGCAGACAGTCGATACCGTAACGAGCGACTTCCGGCTCAGGGTCGTACAGCGAGATGATCTGTGGTGCGAAAAACACGAAGACGAGCCCTACAATTCCGAGGAAGATCATGTTGTAGAAGCCGGCTCTCCAGACTGCACGCTCGGCGCGATCCGGATCGCGCGCGCCCAGTGCCTGGCCGACCATCGTCGCCGCTGCATTGGCCATTCCCCACGATGGCAAAAGCGCGAAGAGGATCACGCGAATCCCGATCGTGTAACCCGCCATCGCGTTGCTGCCGAAACTGGAGATGATGCGCACCAGTCCGATCCAACTAGCCATGCCGATGAAGACCTGAAATGTTCCGGTGCCGGAGAGTCTGATGAGTCTGCCGATGATCGACGGCTCGATACGAAGATGACGGCGCTCGATGTTGAAACGACCACCTTCACGGATGAGTTTGCTGATTGCAAAGATTGCGCCCGTACCCCTGCCGATGTTCGTAGCGATAGCGGCGCCGAGGAGTCCGAGTTTCGGAAATGGTCCGAGCCCGAAGATCAAACAGGGACCGAGCAGGATGTTGATCCAGTTTGCCAGCCACAACGTGCGCATCGCGATGGCTGCGTCACCCGCGCCGCGAAAGATCGCATTGATCATGAAGAGCATCACGACCGTGACGTTGCAGGCGAGCATCACACGCGTGAAAGCGGAGCCGTGCTCAACCACCCACGGCGAGCCGCCCATGAGTTGGAGCAGCCTTGGCGCGAGTGGAGCGCCAATAATGCCGATGACGATCGAGATGATCAGTGCGAGCGCAATCGCCTGCACGGCCGCGCGTGCAGCGCCGTCGGGATTCTGTTCACCGATACGACGCGCAACCATTGCCATTGCGCCAATACTCAAACCGATCGCGAGCGCGTAGACCAGAGTCAGCATTGATTCGGTGAGACCAACAGTCGCGACAGCTTCCTTCGCAACATCACCACCGAGGTGCGATACCCAGTAAATATCAACGACAGCGAAAACGCTCTCCATGAGCATTTCGAGCACCATGGGGATTGCGAGCAGCAGGATGGCGCGTCCGATGGGTCCGGTCGTGTAGTTTCGGTGCGAGCCGCGGATGGATTCCTTGATAGCAGACCACAGGCTTTGTGAGTCTTCGTGGGAGACAGGGGCTGTTTCGTCCATCATTAGATCTCAGCCACGGATCCGTGGCTAATTACCTACCATAGTCATCCTGAAGACGAACGATGTCGTCTTCGCCGAGATAATTTCCTCGCTGCACTTCGATGAAAATGAGATTTGTCTCGCCCGGGTTCTCGACGCGGTGGGCAGCGCCGATAGGAATGTCGATTGCTTCGCCGGCATGGACCATGATCTCTTCGTCGTCACGAGTCACTTTTGCCATTCCTTCCACGACGAACCAGTGTTCGGCGCGTTGTGAGTGTTTTTGATAACTGAGTCGCTTGCCCGGCAAGACTTCGATCCGCTTCACTTTGAAGGTGCGATCCTCTTCCAGCACGGTGTAGGTGCCCCATGGCCGTCGATCAAACTCGCGCATAAGCTCCTCCTCGAACGGTGGAACGTACTTCATAAAACACAAAAACACAAAGGCCCAAAAAATGGGCCTTTGTGTCTTTCGAGTTTGGGTTATAACAGATTTAGGAGGTGGCTTTCAACGTCAAATAAATCACGTTGTCGCGTCGCTTCACCAGCACCAGCGCCGGCCTAGCGCCTGACCGCTGAATCGCGGCGCTGAACTCAGCAACGGTTTTTACCGTTTGACGATTGACTTCCTGAATCAAGTCGCCTTGTCTGATTCCGGCATTGGCCGCACTGCCCGCCGGATCCACTTTCGTCACCAACAAACCCTCATCGCCGGGTTCGAGTCCATAGCGTGTAGCCGCCGTACCGGTGAGTGGTTGTACTGATATTCCAAACCGCTCGTTGCCTACGCCTGCGCCGTTGTTGCTGCTGGTATCTTCTTCAGTGTCCGGTCGTTGCCGATCCGGTAATTCCGCCAGCGCGACCTGAAAGTTCTGATCGCGTCCGTTGCGAATCGCCGTTACGTCAACGTTCGCACCGGGACCCAGGCTGGCCACGAGATTTCGCAGGCTGTTGTTGTCCACGACCGGCTGCTTGTTGATCGCCGTAATCACGTCGCCGCGCTGGATTCCAGCTTTCTCAGCCGGACCGCCAGGCGCAACCGAGCTCACAATAGCACCTCGCGCAGCCGGCATGTTCAAACTGGCCGCCAGATCCGCATCGACCGATTGAATCGTGACGCCAAGCATGCCGCGCCGTACTTTTCCGGTTTTCAGCAACTGCTCCATGACGGCTTTCGCCATGTTTGAAGGAATCGCAAATCCGATTCCGATGTTGCCGCCCGAAGGCGAAAGAATCTGCGAGTTAATACCGATGAGCTCACCGCTTGTATTCACGAGGGCGCCGCCGGAGTTGCCGCGATTGATGGCGGCGTCAGTCTGAAGAAAATCTTCAAAACTTCCGTCGCTGAGGCCCGTCGTGCGACCTTTTGCGCTCACGATGCCGGAGGTTACGGTCTGGCCGATACCCAGTGGGTTACCGAGCGCCAGCACAGGGTCGCCCACGCGGACCTTGTCTGAGTCACCCATGGAAACTGTCGGCAAGTTTGTCGCTTCGATCTTCAAAACTGCGAGATCGCTGGGCGGGTCGGAGCCGACTAGTTTTGCTGTGTAGGTGTGATTGTCAGTTGTTTCGACTTTGATTTCGAGTGCCCCATCAACGACGTGATGGTTTGTCAGAATGTAGCCGTCAGAAGCGATGATGACTCCGGAACCGACGCCCTGCACTTGCCGGGGCGTCTGCGGTTGCTGCGGCAATCGATCGCCAAAAAACTCCCGCAGTGTCGGGTCGTCCATGAAGGGATACTGTTGTGATGCTCGCGCACGCTCGGTGGACCTGATGGTCACAACAGCCGGCGAAACCCTCGCAACGAGGTCAGCATATGAACCCTGAACGCTCGCAACATCGGCGCTGGCCACCGGTGCCGGCGCGGCAGGCTGGCTTGCTGTCAAGCCCATTAACTTGCTCTGACCGCTGCACGATGCGAACGCAAATACAACCAGGACGAAACTTAAAAATGTGTTTATCCGAAAAATTGATCCTCTCATTCCAATATTCTCCAATGTTCTATGCAGAAATGCGAAAGGTTTGATTCATAGAAGCCCTGTGCGGTTTCCCGCCACCAAGATAGCCGCAAAAAGGCGCAAAAGGCACAAAATGATTTCTAGTTGTTTATGTCTGAGGTTTTCTTTTGTGCCTTTTGTGCCTTTTTGCGGCTAAAATACGGCGGTGCATCCGACAGAAAGCTCCAATGGTCACGAAGACAATTCCGTTCTCATCGTCAACGACGAGCCTGATCAACTTACCCTCATGGGTAATCTGTTGCACAAGGCTGGTTACTCAGTGCTGACGGCTGAAGACGGTGTTGAAGGTCTGACTCTCGCGCGCCGAGAGCGACCGGATCTCGTCATAAGTGACGTTTCCATGCCGAGAATGAACGGCCTGGAGTTCTGCCGCGCAATTCGTGCCGACTCAGAGTTGAAAACCGTCCCTATTCTACTCGTCAGCGCCCTGCAGAAAGATACCCAAAGCGTCGTCGCCGGTTTGCAGGCAGGTGCTGACGACTACCTCGAAGTTCCTTTCGACTCGACCCGCCTGATCGCAAAAGTCTCGCGCTTGCTGGAACGCTCGCGGCTCGAAGCAAGCTACCGCGACCTCGTCGAACAGGCCAGCGACATGATCTTCACGCAGGATCTCGCCGGGAAACTGACGAGCCTAAATCTCGCGGGACAAAAGTTTCTAGGACGCAAACCCGAAGAAATCCTCGGCAACTCCTTCTTCGGAGTCTTCGGCATCATTCCGGAAAGCAATGGTTTCGCCGGCAGTTTCGCTCGCCCGCAGGAAACACGCGAGTTCCGCCATCAGTTTGTGGCCCGGTCGGCGGCCGGCGAGGATCGCTGGCTCGACCTAATAATCTCGCCGATCAAAGACAAACTCGATGAAACGATCGGCTTTCGCGGCCTGGCCCGCGACATCACGGAGCGAAAACGTTTTGAAGAAGCTTTGCGCGACTCCGAAGAGCGTTACCGGCTGCTCTTCGAATCAACGCCGCAACCGATCTGGGTCTACAACGAAGACACACTCGCTTTCCTGGCCGTCAACGAAGCCGCCACACGAACCTACGGCTACAGCCGCGACGAGTTTCTATCAATGACCATCAACGACATTCGCCCGCAGGAAGATATCCCGACGTTGATGATCAAGAACGATCTCGTGATCTCGAGCCCGTGGCGTCATAGAACGCGAACCGGAAAGACGATCTACGTCGAGATAAGCTCGCATCCAGTCGTCTTCGACGGCAAAAACAGCAAGCTCGTGATCGTCAACGACGTCACCGAAAGAAAACTTCTCGACGAGAAACAACAGCGCCTGCACACGTCGCTGCAACAGTCGGCGATGGAGTGGCGCCAGACTTTCAATGCGATCGATTTTCCGGTGCTCATCGTCGATCTCGCCGGGACCGTCAAGCGCTCGAACCTGGCCGCGGAACAGATCGCGGGAATCGAGGCGGAACAGATTCTTGGGAAACTCATTACCGAACTCGGTGCAAACCAACCGTGGAAGAAAGCCGCCGAGCTCATCGAGAATATTCGCACCAATCAAGCGCCGGTATCGGAAGAAGTTAAAGACGAATCGACCAGAAAAACGTGGGCCATCACGGTCTACCACATCACCGAATTCGGTTCGGCAGGTGAGCGCGCCATCCTGATTGCGCAGGACATCACGAAGCGTGTCGAGCTCGAAGCCTCGCTGCGCCAGAGCGAAATGATGTCGCTGCTCGGATCGCTCGTGGCCGGCGTCGCGCACGAAGTCAGAAACCCGCTCTTCGGTATTTCTTCAATAATTGACGCGTTCGAAACAAGATTCAGCGATCGGACGGAGTACCTTCGTTACACAAACGTATTGCGTGACGAGATCGGGCGCCTCACCATTCTGATGGAAGAACTGCTAGAGTACGGCAAGCCTTTTCGAGGTGAGCTATACCTGGTGTCGATGGAAGAGATGGTCGCGCGGTCTGTGCGCGCCTGCATGCCCGCGGCTGGCGTGTCCCAGGTAAATCTTATTAGCAACGTCGAAAACTCATTACCAAAGATCAGGATCGACCGCCGCCGGCTTTCAAAGGTATTTGTGAACTTAATCGAGAATGCGATTCAACATTCACCGCAGCAGGGCACGGTGGTGATCGAAGCGCAAAAGATTACCGATGCTGGTAACGATTGGGTCCAGTGTGCGATTAAAGATTCCGGTAAAGGTATTCTGGATGAAGATCTGCCCAAGATTTTCGAGCCATTCTTTTCGAAGAGACGAGGCGGCACCGGGCTCGGTTTGGCCATTGCCCAGCGCATTATGCAGGAACACGGAGGAAAACTCATTGCCGGCAATAATCCCGAAGGCGGAGCCTGTATGATAGCCAGGTTCCCGATCCCAGCTGAGGGAGACTCTTAATGTCCAGGAACAAGGTATTGGTGGTTGACGACGAGTCAGGCGTCAGGTTTGGTATCCGTGATTTCCTGGAACAGCACGGGTACGAAATCGAAGAAGCAGAGAGCTGCCAGGACGCGCAGCACCTGTTTCGCACCTCCCGGCCCGACATCGTAATCGCCGACTATATGATGCCCGACGGCACTGCGCTCGATCTGCTGCCGCGCCTGAGAGAGATCGACTCCGGAATTCCCTTGCTCGTGCTTACAGCGCACGGCTCCATTGATCTCGCCGTAAGGGCGATTAAAGAGGGTGCGGAACAGTTTCTAACCAAGCCGCTCGAGCTCCCAACTCTTCTCGTCATCCTGCAAAGATTGCTTCAGAAACAGCGTAACCATCACAAACAACTCGCCAGCAAGTCGCGCCAGGTGCGCCAGGCGATCGATCCGTTCATTGGGACCAGCGCGGCGATTCGTTCGCTGGCGGATCAAGCAAGGAAGATTCTTTCCACCGAAAGCCCGGTTTTGATCCTTGGCGAAACCGGCACCGGCAAAGGCGTGCTCGCGCGCTGGCTCCATGAAAACAGTCCTCGCGCCGACGAGGCTTTTGTCGATCTGAATTGTGCTGGTCTAACCAGGGAACTGCTCGAGACAGAGCTCTTCGGTCACGAGAAAGGCGCGTTTACCAGTGCGACTGCTTCCAAACAGGGACTGTTTGAAGTGGCCCATCGCGGCACGATCTTTCTGGACGAAGTCGGCGACGTGGACCTTCAGATCCAGCCGAAGTTGTTGAAGGTTTTGGAAGAGAAACGTTTCCGGCGTGTGGGAGACGTCAGAGATCGGCAGGTGGATGTTCGATTGATTGCGGCGACTCATCAGGACATCGGGCAGCTCGTGAGGGAGAAGCGGTTTCGGGACGATCTTTACTTTCGCATCAGCACGATCCCGCTGTCGTTCCCGTCTCTGCGCGAAAGGATCGAAGACATTCCCACGTTGGCCCAATATCTTCTTAACAAGGTAGCGGTGGACCTGGGCCGTGGAGAATTACACCTGGACCAGAGCTGCATTCAGGCGCTGCAAGCGTATTCATGGCCCGGCAATATCCGCGAGTTGCGCAACGTTATCGAACGCGCCGTGCTGCTGAGTGACCAGAAACAGATCACTCTAAACGATCTTCACTTCGACGGTCATACGCAAGTGGGAGCCCCTTTTCTCGACTCTCGTTTGACGCTTGTCGAGCTCGAAAAACAGCACATCGAGCGCGTGCTACAGGAGGAACGCGGGCGCGTTGAGACGGCTGCGAAGCGTTTGGGTATCCCTCGCAGTTCGCTTTATCAGAAAATCAAGAAATTCCAGATTTCTATGTCCAAAGTCTAGACTACGGGTCTGAGTTTCAGACGCCTGCTGGATGCATTATCGCTGCGCACGTAGGATCACCTGAAATCCCCGAAGGTTTTGACCTGTAAGCACTTTCCGTTCTGATGGCCCAGTTTTTGCAGGGCCCAAGTCCAAGTGCCAAACATACGTATGTTTCTCGGGTAGTTTTCCGAGTGAATTTGGCTGAACTCAAAGAGCCCAGCGTTGCCCCGCAAACTCTCCTGAGATCAGGCCTCCCACACATTATGTCAAGGGGTTCCCTCTTACGAGGCAATCGAGAAGGAGTATTTCAATGTCCCGCAATGGGTCTATTAAACATCTAGTACTTGCGTTGGCGGTTTTCGGGATCGTCAGCGTTTTCGCAGGAACGGCCAAAGCCGATATTGTTGTGGTGTCGGGAGTCAACAATCAAGGCACGGATAACGTCCTGCTTAACCCCGCAAACAATGTGCTCACCGTAACTGGTACGGTTGGACAGAACAACCTTCTGGTCAACTTTACTTCCACGAGCGGTAGCGGTTTGCTGAACGCTAATCCGTCGGGCCAGGCAACGGTCAGCGGTGGCACTGGAAACATCGCGTTGACCCAACTGACCTTCGGTTTGGCTAATAACGACACGTTTACCCGTGCAGTATTCAACATCAACGCTGCCACCGATGGCTCCGTCGTGATTCATGTGGAAGGTGTCAACATCACTGGTGGTTTCTTTGAAGATGATTTCACCGTAGATGCCAACGGTCAGAACTTCTTCACGGTGACGGCCATCAACGGACAGCTAATTACGTCAATTAGCTTGACGGGAATCAACGGCGCAACCTTTGAAGACGTCAGACAGGTTCGCCTTGGTGGCAGTGAGATTGTAGAAACTGTTCCTGAGCCGGCCAGCATGGTGCTGTTGGGAACAGGTCTATTGGGTGCTGCCGCTGGTGTTCGTAAGCGGTTCCGAAAGAAATAAGTGGAAACAGTTTCGCTTTAAGACTGTTTCTAGATATCGCGACAAATGTGTTTCCACAGCCGTGCTTGCCCCACGGCTGTGGAAACATCAACCTAAAACCGGGTGCCCCTCTAGGCCATGCGATCGCGTTCCCTCGTTAGAGGGCAGGTGCGGAGACGCAATCGAAGGCGAAACAAAGGGGAACAACATGGCAGGTGTTTTCAAAGGAACACTGATGGGTGCATTGCTTCTGGCAATGCTCACTTTTGCAACAGCGGAAGCTAAAGCTGATCCTGTGACTTTCTCTACATCCGGTACTTTCACGTGTGGAGGGTGCTCGGGCAGTGGCACTAATTCTGTAACCTTTCTGGGTGGGATGGGCAATGCTCTCCTGATCACGTTCACTGGTCTGGGAACAACCAGCCTGAACACTCCGACCGGTTCCAGTTTTGGTAACTTCCAAACCTTCGTTTCGGGCACCGGCTCAATAGCGGCTTCCGGAACTTTTACGCTGACCATAACCCAAACCGTCCCGGTGGCCGGAAGTGACAGCTTCTCGGCAACTTTTACGGGCTTGTTTAGCGCCAGTAATTCCGGCAGCGGAGTGGTTAACTTCACTGTGACGTCGGTAACTATTGGCGGTATCACCTATTCCATTACCAACAATCCACTGAACCTGGTGCCTCCGGCGTCAAACAATGGAATCACCACAGTACAGGGGCAAATAACCGGCAGCGCTGTGCCAGAGCCAACGAGCATGTTCTTGCTCGGAACGGGTCTGCTCGGTATTGCCGGCGCGGTAAGGAAACGGTTTAAATCCCGAAATGAGTAACTAACCTGGCACCCTCGTGCCTCAGGGTGCCTGTCATAATACTAAGGGCGGATTTGTCGTTAGAGCCCGGGTGATAAGGGAGACCTTTTTAGAATGTACGCCGAACCAATGATTCTTCCCCTGGACGCAAACGGACAGATCTATGCCTTGCAGGATGAGAAGGGCAATACGATCGGAACTGGCACGCGCGAGGTGTGTGAAGTTCTGCTCTATATCATCACAAAGCCGGCCTCGCAGAGTATATCCGGAAGAATTAACACTCCAGCCGCACAAAGACCGAATGTGCGAGCTGCTATAGCTATATAATCTGATTTCAGATCGGGGCAACGGAACAGGAACTGTTGCTTTGATCTCGTCGTTTATCTTGTGCGGAGAGATAAACGATGCTAGGGCTTCCGCCACACACCCCTCGCGAAATTTTAATCAGTTGAAAAATCGTTAGCCCTTAGTGTGCCCAGTGAAGCAGAGTCCATTTGGAGCCCTCAAAAAAGTCTCGGGTAAATTGAGACAAATGTGGTTGGGTGGGGTCGAGCGTTCTTTGCGAGAGACTCCATTGCCGCGTCTGTTGGTGGTCGATGACGAAGAGTCGATCTGTTTCTCAATGAGCGAGTACTTCTCTTTGCAGGGGTATAAAGTTGATACCGCCAGTGAAGTCGAAGAAGCAGAGAAACTTCTAGGCTCCACCGAATACAAAGTCGTAATCCAGGATCTGCGCCTCACCATGACTAGCAACCATGACGGATTGGGAATGATCAAGCTGATCCGGGAACACAATCCGCAAACCCGAATAGTCATTTTGACGGCTTACGGTTCGGCTGAAATCGAAGATGAAGCGCGACGTTGTGGCGCCGACGCTTTTCTGCGCAAACCCAAGCCCCTCTCGCAAGTAGCGCAGGTTGTTCAGGGCCTGATCGAAGCCCCCTCCCGCCACGCCCGCCCTGCATAAAAGTCGTTTGAGTTGATTGATGGCTTATCTCCATTCGCCCTGGAGTGTGAATGCGGCCCAGTAGTGGGGCGCGTTCCAGCGTTTGTCTTTTTGCATCGAGATTTGTGCGGCGCGGAGGGCGGCGGCGGGGCGTAGTTTCTGTACAAGCATTCCCTGGTAGAAACGTTTCATGAATTCCGCCGAAGCTCGATCGTCGATCTGCCAGAGGCTTGCCACCACGCGAGGCGCGCCTGCGTACATGAAGCCGCGCGTCAGTCCCACGAGTCCTTCGCCTTTGATCTCTTTGCCGAGTGCCGTTTGGCACGCACTCAACACGACGAGATCTGCCGAGAGTTTTAGGTTGTAAAGATCGTAGAGCCGTAGAAAACCGTTTTGCGGTTGCCCTTTCTCATCTACTAACGACAACACGATTCCGGAAAGCTCAGGATGCTGGTTATTGATCAGGCCATGCGTCGCGAAGTGGACCACGCGATACTGGCTCAACTCAGCACTGGTCGCGAGTTTGCGATTCGCTTCGAAATCTACTGCTTCGAGTTTTGCGTCATTCGCCAAACGCGCGATCTCGTCAGCCTCCTGACGACTGAAACGAAGCCGGCGCAGGTTCGTGAGTCCGGATTCCGTCATCGAACGCGAAACATCGGCGGCCGCCGAATCCTTCTCAGCCGGTTTCGAATGCGCCAACTGCGCAATCGAGACGCGCGGATCATCGTTAGAGAAAACGGGATCCGCGAATACTGCCAAAGCCCGGGGCGCAGGTTTTCGATTTGCTGTTTCCTGTCGCAGCAATGCTACAACTGAGGCGGAAGGTGTTATCACCACTTCATGATCGATAACTAACGGCCGTGAGTCTGTCGCCACTGGATCAGGCAAACCCGCGAAGGGAATGAACTGCAACACACCATCACTCACGATGAGCAGTCGTTTGTCCTTCAATTCAGCAGCGACTGGGCCTAATAATATTTGACTCAGGTTCGCCGCCGCTTTCGCATACTCCTCATCCGCACCACTCAGATTACGCACGGTCAACGATTCGTAAACTCGTCTCGCCAGCGGTTCGATAGCAGCACGGTTTGGCAGTTCGTAAGCCTTGATTGAGTCAGGCGTGACTGCCCAGAGGAAACTTTTCTCCTCACCCACCGAATACTCGAGCAACAGCGTTTCGCGATCGAGGACCTGCCGCTGAATGTCATCGACAGCGAGCGGCATCGGTTGGATCAGCGCCGCGTATTGCGGACTCGCCTGACGAATTTGCGCTTGAACCTGCTCGTAGTCAGTCGTTAGTTCCGCGATCTCTTTCGCAATTGCTTTCGCCTGTTCATCGGTGTGTTCGCGGCTGAGCAGACGCATCTGTTTTTGTGCCTTGTCAGCGATGGTTTCTCCAACTTTGCGCTCACGCTCCAACAGCGCGGGGTCGACGCCGTGGCGGATTTCGGTACTCGCCTCACGCAGTAGTTCAAGCAGTGAGCGCGCTCGTCCGGTTTCACTCGCGTTGAAAGCCGACTGGATTAGTTTTTGTGAAGGATTTTCCTTGTGCAAGCGCATCAACAAGTCGATATAAAACTCGCGATACTGCTGTACTGAAGCAAAGTAAGTGGCGCGCAGTTGTTGACTTACAACCTGTGTCCGCAACTCCTCAGCTATCTCTAACGCCTCTTCAATGTCTTTACGTGCCTCGCTGAGATTGCCTCGATCGCGTTCCACGCGGCCGATATGGGCGAGCGTCATCGCAACGCCTCTGCGATCGTTGATAGTTTGCCGGAGCTTCAGCGTTTGATTGAGATAGTCGAGCGCTTTCTCTTCCTGGCCCAGACTGTCGTAGATCAACCCAAGGTGAATCAAAGTCGTGGCTGTGTAAAAGTGATTACCGGCTTTACGCGAGAAGTCGAGCGACTCAAGATAGGCGGCCAATGCTTTTTGCTTGTCCCCGAGGTGCTCGTAACAGTCGCCGATATTGCGGAGGGTGATGCCGAGCCCGAGTTGATCGTCTGTGGCACGCCGCATCTCCAACACTTGCAGGTGTGTTTCGAGCGCACGCTGATACTGTCCGAGTTTCGCGTACGTCGATGCGATGTTGCTAATCAGCACCAAATCAATATCGCCAATATTCCGGCGAATCTCCGCCGCTCGATCGTACATCGCGAGCCGGTTCTGAGTGTCGCCCAACTCCCCAAACACCCAGCCAATATTAGTAAGCACGCCCGCTTCATCCCGCGGCAGCTTCAACTCTTTGTAAAGAGCAGCGGCCTTCGAGTGTGAATCGATCGCCTTCTGAAATAGGCCGATGTCACCATAGATCATCCCCACTTCGTGAAGACTGAATGCTTCCATTAGTTTGTCATGGAGGCTCTGCCAGATCGTGAGTGCGGCTTCATATTTCTCAATAGCCTGTTGATAAGATTCCTGTGTTCTCTGATTACGCAAAAACTTTGCTTCAGCGAAGAGCTTTTGAGCGGCGATGCGGCTGCGATCCGGCTCGGTTGCGACGCGCAACTCGTCCAGCTTCACTTCATATCGACCGGGCATCTTCGGCGATGTCGACAACACTTCAACTCGATACGCTCCTGTGGTTTCAGCGACCAGCGAGGCCGGTTCGGGACCGTAATTGCCATTCGGCATATCGACTTGCACGAGCTTGGTTCCATCGGGGGCAAAGATGGAGACCACGACGTCGACACCGCGCTGGTCCACAGCAATGTGCGCGTATTGCCGGGAAGTCAGCGTAAGGGTGTAAGAGTGTGCTTCACCGGCATTAATCGAGCGTTCGATTGGCTTGCCCAGTTCGAGTGAGTTCGCCGTCGATTCGGTTTGCGTTGCAGTCGCGCCTTTGCATAAACATAAAGACACAACGACAACGATTGACAGGTTGTGCGCGAAAGACTTCGATGCGAGGTTACTTAGCCGGGACATAGTACCTCCTGTGAGCAACAAATCAGTCTGATCAGAAACGCGTATTTTGTTCTCAAAAGGGAGCGCATGGTGTAAGATTTCCGCCGACAAACCTCCCGGTAAAAAAATACGACACCCAGAAGTGTTAACAATCTGAGCTGATAGTGCGGTTCCCCCCGTCTCTGTCTCTCGACGTTGTCGAGAACATAGCTGTCCGCAAAGCCATAACCGTATCCTTATGGGCCATGTTGTGGACGACAGGAAGCGAGCGGCAACTGCCACGCAGCCAAGTGTGTTTGAGCTAGCTCACGAAATCAGAAATCCTCTGGCCAGCATTAAAGGAGTCGCAGATGCGTTTCTGCGGCGCGGTCAACTCACCAGGCAGGAACGTGAGTGGATGGAAGCGGTGCGCCGCGAGGTTTCGAAGATCGATGCGCGCATGCGTGAGTTGCTCGATGTCTCTCGTGTAACTCCAGTCAAACAATGTTCGCTAAATGATCTCGTGAGTGGTGTTGTATTGCTCGCCAGCCACCAGGTGAAGTCGATCAACGATCGTGACGATCGACAAATCTCGATTGAGTTTATCGACGCAACGCTTGAACCGATTCTCATGCAACTGGATCCAGCACGCATCGAAGATGCAGTGCTGAACCTGGTACTCAATGCGATCGAGTCGATCGACGGTGATGGTTGCATTACCGTTCGCTTGCGTCGCGCGGCAAAGTCTCATGAAGCACTGATTGAAGTGTCTGACACCGGGTGCGGTATTCCTCTCGAGAATCACCGGCAAATCTTCGAGCCTCTGTTCACCACTAAACTCGACGGAACCGGTCTGGGCCTCGCGGCTGTGCGACGCACTGCTACCGCATATCACGGCCGCATCAGTTTCAAAACCAAAATTGGACGTGGTTCAAAGTTTGTCCTCGCGCTGCCCTTGCGTGATTGAAATCCGAAGCTACCTCCCGCGGCTGAAACCCCGAAGATAGGAGACTTGCGTTCGCATGACGTTTGGCCCGGGAAGTGACCATGATTCAAAATTCAAAATACTCGTTGCTGATGACGACCCCACCATTCGTTCCACACTCGCGGAAGCTGTACGTGCGTGGGGCTATCACACAGTCGAAGCTGCGACTCTGGCGGAAACGCTGGCAGTTGTCGATCGCGAACGCCCTCACGGTTTATTGCTCGATGTAAAACTCCCTGACGGCTCCGGCATTTCCGCACTTGATGAGTTACGACGCAGATCACCCGATCTCGTGATCGTCATCATCACTGGATACATCACGCCTAAAGATGCTTTCGAAGCCGGCGTGCGACACGTTTACGGCTACGTAACCAAGCCAATCGATCAAGAGCACTTAAGAACGATGTTGGCTCAGGCGTTTCGCGGTCGCACGATCGAGCTCGTTGAGCGAAGAAAACCGTCCGGACAAGTGAAGCGCGGCCGGCCCCAACGACAAACTAATGCACCGCTGGGACAGTTGATTCTCAAGGCCATGAAACTGCTTGGGCTCAGCTACAAAGACATCGTTGCCGCAAGTGAAAAACTAGCGAGACAAAACAACAACGCTGACATGCGTATCGGCAAGTCGACACTCGGCAACATTATCAGCGGCAGTATTCGCCAGCCCGGCACCGCAAAACTCGACAGCCTGCGAATCATCCTGAATCTTTCACGCGCTGACGTGGATGCGGCCATAGGCTTGCAGCCCGAGCGTCGCTTCGCCGAACAACTGGGGATGACACGAGCGCGCACGCACGAAGTGCCCATTGACGCCGTGACGCGTCATCGAAGACTCAAGATGCCGATCTTGCGTGACGATGCGAAGCTTGACGAGACGCAGTTCTTTGAAGGTTCGCTGAAACATTGGGCCAGCATCGAAGTGGAATATCTAAGCTCGTTCTATCCACCTTATTTTGCGTACGTGGTCGTCGGTGAAGACGATAGCAACGCTGCTCCGATTGCTCCGCCTGGCAGTCGCTTGCTCGTCAACAAACTCCTGAACAAGGTGAATTCTGCCGAGAATTCCAGCTTTCACGAGCGTGAGTTGTTTTACGTGCTGACGCCGAATGGTCACACGTGTGTATATGCGGAGCTTGTTGCGGGTGAGAAGATCGTGTTGATACCGCATCCTGCATCGGGAAACGTGCGCGAGGAGTTTCATCGTGACGAGGTAACGATCATTGGTCAGGTTGTGGGCGTGCTGTATCCGAATCGAAAAATCCGGGATTGAGAACAATCCTTCGCAACTTTGTTCGTGGTAAGTTCCAGTTAGTCAGTTGCTTGCAATGGACCACGTACGAGTTAATGTAACGATTGCTGTTTGATACACACCTTAGGGCGCTATCCGGTAAAGACCTGAGGCTTCGCTCAGTAATCTTGTAAGTTGCTAAAAAGTGAACCCCTTAACTAACTAGCCTGAGCAAGATTTCCTCCGTTATCCCAGACAAAGACTAGTTCTCCTGTTCCTATGTGAAACCGATCTTTAAACTTGAGATCGACAAAGGAGGAATACTTTGCCGGCCGGTCAAAAGCTGAAAACGCTTCGCCACGGACGCAACATCACGTGCCGCGAAGTTGAGTGCGCAAGCCGGCGAATTGCCGACGCCAAGAGCGACAGGAGATTCTGCATTTCCAACGGCTGGTTGGCCCAACTGGAGAACGGCGCCTCCGAACCAAGCATCTGCAAGCTCTTCAGCCTTAGCGTGATCTATCGCGTCCATTTCCTCGATCTCGTTCGCCTCTACAACGTCGATGTTGACGAGAAAGAGAAGTACGACCCCCTCGCTGATCCATACGTCACACAATTGATGTCTCACAAAACAGAAGGTGACGGTCAGTTGTTGTGCGAGATTTCGGGACAGAAATCGACGAGTCTGATGCCTGCTGTCGTCAATAAAGATCATGCGACTCATATTGTCTACGGCCATCTCGGTTTAGCTGATTTCACAATGTATCCAATGATCCGGCCGAACGCGCTTCTTCGAATCGATACAAGCCAGAACAAGCTGACAGCAGTTGTCTGGCATAACGAATATGAACGACCCATATTCTTCGTCGAGCTGCGCGGTGCGTATGCGTGCGGTTGGTGTGAATTACAAGGCAATCAGTTGCTGATTATTCCGCACCCGTCCTCGCCTGTCCGTGTGCAGCGATTCACGTATCCAAGAGAAGCGGAGATTGTCGGGCGCGTTGTTGCCTACAGTACACAATGCGTTGATGTTGCACCTCAGCCGGAGGATGCGCGAAAGGCGAAGACCGCGAAGAGTAGTTGATGAAACAGCCGCGCGAGTTTTGCTGGCTCTTACTACAGATCAAACCATTCTTTCGCCTGCATCTCGGCAGTTATATCTGTATTGTTATTACCGGCATCCTCACTCTTCTTGATTCTCTCATCGTAAAGCTTCTTATTAGCCTGCGAAGCAGGCGTAAGCATAAAGCCTGGGGCGCAAGCCCCAGGATCGGCGCGAAAAATTCGATGCGAGCCCGCGGAGCGGGTGACAGCCTGTAGACGCTGTCGCCCGCTTTGCGGGCTCGCTCCCAAATTCGTTTGCGCTTTCCTGGGGCTTGCGCCCCAGGCTTTATTCTGCCACCTGCTTCGCAGGTTCCGCGCACAAACATGCTTATCGTTTACCGGCTTCGTAGGTTATGTTGCTTAGGATTGTAAGCAAGAATTCGGGCGTGCCGCTGGCTTCCACTATCAATAATCCCTGCAAAAACGGGTAGTGCTTAGGATTCTAAGCAGAGATCAAAAGCTGTGCTCTGGTTGCGCTCAAGCGGCGTAGAGTACCTCGCGAAAACGACATTCAATTGGCGGCACAGGCTTTCCCCCAAGCCTCACTAATAGGTTTAGACGGAAATGTCCAGCAGCCTAATACGCTTCAACATTTCGCCGGATGTCCGCTCGAATAGTGATGAGGATGGCAGCACCATTCTTCACATCACGCAGAATAAGATCTACAGCATTATCGGAGTCGGCAGTGTTGTTTGGGCGAAGCTTGCCGCCTCCGCGGAAGGTTTGGCACCCGCCGATATTGTTGACCAACTGAGCTGTGACTTTAGTGAGATCCCGCGAACGCAGATTGAAAAAGACACGGCGCGTTTATTGGCTAGTTTTCAGCGAGTCAAGCTCATTCAAATCAGCAAAACAAATGCGACTCGAGCGCACACCAACATAGTCTTTCTCGCGCAACACGCGATTAGCGGCTTGCTCCGGATAAATGCGCGCGTTGCCGCTGCCTTGTTGGGTCTTGCAATCATCGACGTCTTTCTTGCCCTCCTGGGTTTTGCCGCCGTTTACGACCTCGTTAAAGGATGGCCAGTTAGTACGCGGATTCATGAATCTGATGCACTCGAGAAAGTAATGCACGAAGTGACGCGCGCAATGACGTGGTATCCGAAACAAGCGATGTGCTTGCAACGCTCGGCGGTATTGGCTTGTCTGCTGCGTGCGAATGGAATCTGTGCCGAGATGGTTATCGGTTGTCAAAAGCTTCCTTTCCTCGCTCACGCCTGGGTTGAGGTTGAAAGCCGGGTAGTTAACGACTCGATGAGGGTGCAGGAAACTCACAAAGTGTTGGATAGATGTTAGGAGCAAGGCCGTGAGTGCAATAGGTGGGATATACAACTTCGACGGCGGCACAGTCGATCACGCAGCGTTCCTTGCGTTGGACCAGGGGCTGAAGACTCGCGCGCCGGATGGGGGCACACAAGTCCACAATGGTCCGCTCGTGATGGCGTATCGCGCTTTCCATACCGATCGCGAATCGCAGTCCCAAACGCAACCTTTGGTGTCAAGCTATGGCCACGTTCTATGTTGGGATGGTCGTCTTGATAATCGCGACGAACTTATTAGAGATCTGCGAAACGATCTTTTTGGCGCCAGAGCAGACGTCTCCATCGTGATGGCTGCTTATCTAAAGTGGGGTTCTGATGTACTACAAAAGCTGATTGGTGATTACGCCTTTTCTCTTTGGGACCCGTTCGCGAAGTCACTGATTCTCGCTCGCGACTTTATTGGTCCCAGAACCCTCTTCTATCACGCCGCAGGAGACCGGATTATCTGGTCAACAGAGCTCGCCGGTTTGCTCCAGGTGTTGGGAGGTCCATTAGAGCTCGACGACGAATACGTAGCCGGGTTTTTAACAAACCTTCCTGAACCAGGCTTGACGCCGTACAAAGGGATCCACGCAGTTCCACCGGGGAGCGTCGTAACAGTCACGCACGGCCGGATTCAAACGCAAAGAATATGGGCGCCTGATCCTCATCGAGAGATTCGTTACAGTTCGGACGCCGAATACGAAGAGCATTTTCGTCATCTTTTCAGAGAAGGCGTGCAGTGCCGGCTAAGAGTCGACGGCGAAGTTTGGTCCGAGCTAAGCGGAGGACTCGATTCTTCATCTGTTGTTTGCATGGCCGCGGACCTCATCAAAAAAGGAGAGTGCGGAGCCACTGGACTGCAAACAGTGTCGATGGTCTTCGACGAAGCTTCAAAGTGCGACGAGCGGAGATACATCGAGCCCGTCGAAGAGAAGATTGGAAAGAGAGGACTTCACCTGCGAGAGGACGACAACCGGATCCTGACGGAATTTGGAGAAGAGTACGTTCCTGTCATACCAAGCTTTCCGTCCAACTTTATTGCCTACTACCGAACGCTCGATCGAGCAATGCGTGAAGCTGGAACGCGTGTTCTCCTGACGGGAAGAGGTGCGGATGAAGTGCTCTCGGGGGGCGAGGACCCTTTTCCCGAGCTCGCTAACCTGTTAGTTGACGGTCGATTGTTGCAGCTGCACCAGCGTCTGCAGATCTGGAGTAAGGCGCTGTCTCGACCCTATCGTCGCCTACTCTGGCAAAACTTGATAACGCCACTTCTACCCAACAAGCTACAGCGCACCCGCAGGCGCAGACTGAAGCAAGTACTCAAGTTCTTCAATGCGGACTTCGTGAAGCGAATGGATCTTCCGGACCGTTTGTTTGGACCTCCTGAAACTTTCGGATTTCGCCGCCCCGGAGCTCGTCGTGAATCAACAAACTTTTTGTGTGCACCGAGGGAGCTCTCGGGCGGCTTTTGGAGTGAGTTGTGCAGTTTTGAGTTCAGCTACCCTTTCACGCACCGGCCACTCGTGGAATTCATGTTGGCAATTCCTCCCGAACAAAAAGCGCGGCCCAGTGAGAGGAAATCAATTCTCCGGCGAGCTTTACGTGACCTTCTTCCGGAGCAACTGGTCAATCGAACCGAGGGAAGAATCACCAACCTTCAGGCCATGATCTACGCAACCAGGCGAGAGCGCGAGAGGTTAAGGTCGCTCTTCGATGGAGGACTAGCGGGCACCTACGGATACCTCGACTCCGACGCGCTCGTTGCGGCTCTCGAAAGCAACAACATGTCAATTGCACACGTGATTTCATTTGCGCCCTTTGAATACTGGCTTAGATCCTTGCACAAACAAAACCTCCTGCAGCCCAGACACTCACCCGTTATCGAGACTATGCCCGCGCCGGTGGTTTCAGCCACTGCGATGGCTAAATGAACATTGAGAAGGAAGGACTCGATGAGTGCAATAGGCGGCATTTTCAACTTCGATAGAAGTCCGGTTGACGACGACCTCGTGAGAGTCCTTGCCTCGCAACTGACAAAACGTGGCCCGGATGGCGGTGGAAACGTGCGATTAGACTCGCTTGCAATGGTCTACCGTGCATTCAACACTACTCGTGAGTCTCACAACGAAAGACAACCACTGGTATCAAGCCGCGGCCAAATCCTGTGTTGGGATGGTCGAGTCGACAACCGCGAAGAACTAATTACGAGCCTCGGAGAGGAGTTGCGTGGCGATCGAAGTGATGCGGGCCTCGTGATGGCGGCTTACATGAAGTGGGGCTTCGATTGCCTGAGCCGAATCATTGGGACGTTCGCTCTCTCGCTCTGGGATCCAGCTTCCCGCTCGCTCTTATTGGCGCGCGACATCATTGGGGCACACGATCTCTATTACCAGAGAAACGAAAAGCGAGTCATTTGGGCGAGCGACCTTCGCGTTTTGCTTGATCTCTCCGGGATCGATCTCGAAGTTGACGACGAATACATCGCTGCTTATCTAACTCGACTTCCCGATCCCTGGCAGACCCCATTTAAGAAACTGGAGGCAGTTCCTCCAGCGCATGCTGTTGTATTTACAGAAAACTCCGTTGTGCTGCGTCGCTTCTGGTCACTCAATCCAAACCGAGAGATACGGTACAAAACCGATGCCGAGTACGAAGAACACTTCCGGCATTTGTTTACTCAAGCGGTGAAGTGTTGTTTGCGATCCGACCGACCAGTGTGGTCCGACCTGAGCGGTGGGCTTGATTCTTCATCGATAGTCTGCATGGCAGATCAACTGATTAAAAAGGGAGAAGCGCAGGCACCAATGCTGGAGACGGCTTCAGCGATACGTGATGAATCGAAATCTTCCAACGAACTGAAATTCATCAATTCAGTTGAAGAGCTGATAGGCAAGCAGGGTCACCACGTGCCTGAAAGCCGGTTTCCCATTCTCAGCCCGCAGCGGACGGAAAGCTCGATCATGCCTAACGCACTCGACATCTTTGGCGCTTATCACGAAGAAGTGAATCGTCTCATGGAGGAGAGCGGAGCTCGAGTGCGTCTCTGTGGCAACGGTGGTGACGAGATTCTGAATAGTAGCCCTGATCCGGGTGCGGAACTTGGCGACCTTTTAGTTGCAGGGAACATGTTAGGTCTGCACCGGCGACTGCGTACCTGGAGTCTTCAGCAAAGGAAGCCTTACGTGAAGTTGCTTTGGGACGACACGTTACAGCCAATGCTCCCAAGAAAGCTGCGAGTCGTGCTTCGGGCCGGTCCTGTGAAGCGGTTGCCGGTGTGGTTCAATCCAGAGTTTGTCAAACGCATGGACCTGCGCGATCGCATGTTGGGGCCGAATGACGTCTTTCGCTTCCGCAGGCCCAGCCAACGCATGCAAGCCATCGGTTTTCTGTCGGCAGTAAAAGAGGTTGCCGCCGGATATTGCAGGATATTTCAAAACACCGAAATCCGATTGCCGCTGTTACACCAACCCTTAATCGAATTCATGCAGGCGATTCCCTGCGAGCAGAGGACCAGGCCCGGGGAAACGAGGTCGCTGCAACGCAGAGCTCTGCGAGATCTTTTGCCACTCGAAATCCTAAACAGAAAGGGCAAGGGGAATCCGATTGAGGCCATCTTTCGCGCCGGCTATCGCGAGTATCCACGACTTCATTCGGTGCTCTCGAATTCTTACACGGCGCGGTTTGGTTATGTAGACCAGTCAGCTTTAATGGCCAGCTTTCAACGATTGAGGCATGGAGACAAACGTGCCATCGATGTTTTTCGGATCATTCCTCTTGAGTTTTGGCTGCGATCTTTAGAACGCCTGAGCATCGCGGGCCAGAATCGGTGCCGCTGTAATGGGTCGACCGGAACCGCGACAGGCAGCGGCATGACTAGGGCGTTTTCTGCGCCGTAAGTCGCAGAACAGGCAGCGTTCCGGTGCGGCGAATTCCGCCGGAGACAACAAACTAAGGAAAGGAGGAGAACGCCATGACTTACGAAATTAGTGAGCTGATTGAGGTTGGCGAGGCTGGAGCGACGATTCAGGCCGACAAACCACTCTTTCATGACGAGGTTTCGGGAATACTTGGTCCGGATGAGATAGCGCTCGAAGACCAGTAAATGTGATGGCATCGCTTGGTCTTGATCACGCCAAGTTTCGTCGTTCACAACGCAAGTGAGTACTTGAACGCACCACAGATCTGGAAGAAAGGAGGACGCAGCCATGACCTACGAAATGAATGAGCTACTGGAAATTGGCGATGCCGGATCGACCATTCAAGCCACTAAAGACGGCATCATGGATGAAGTGTCTGGCGTGTTAGGCCCGAATGACGGTGCCCTTGAGGATGAGTAACGAAAGCTTAATTCTTGAGGTTACCGGTAGCTGTTGGGTGGCCTATTGGAAGGAACGTCGAGCGCAACCTGTCAAGGGTCGTTATCAAAACTCCTTTCCAATAAGCCACCTTTACTTCAGTGTTGTTCAGGGTGCTACTGATTGCCGGCGCTGGTCTGAGTTGTAACTTCCGGGCCAAGAAATTCATCGAACCACGCAACAATTTGCTTCCACATATCGCGCACATTCGCCGGACTCATAAGAGTGTGATCCTCGCCCCAGTAACGTACAAACCGCGCTCGCTTGTTCTGCCTATATAACGCCGTAAAGAACTCTTCTCCCTGCTCAAGTGGGACACCACGATCCAGTTCTCCATGGATGATCAGGACGGGCGTCTGCACCCTATCGACGTACACGATCGGGCTATTGCGCAAGTAACGCCCAAACTCTTTCCACGGAGGACCACCCATATCAATTGTTTCTACGTTCCACATGCGAAACGTATCTTCATGTGCATAATCATCGTACCTGGAGCGACTATCTAATGTTCCGAATACTCCCCATTGACTCACGAGATTGGATATTCCGCAGATCGACACCGCTGCTCGAAACCGGTTGGTCTGAGTGACCATTCCGTAGGTGGCATAACCTCCAAAACTTGCTCCCATCAAACCGATACGTTCCGGATCGGCAATGCCAAGATCAACAACTTTCTCGACAGCAGGCAGAACACCTTTTGTTAGCTCCATATAGGTGTCCCTCTTTTCTCCATAAGGTTTTATAGGCATAGAAGGGAACAGCACCGCGTAGCCTCGAGCAGCGAGAAATTGCATGTTGTAGGGACTGGGAGCATCCACCCATCTCCATAAACGAGGTGGCCGAGCCGTATAGATTGTGCCGGGATAGACGTATGCAACCAGAGGGTACCGTTTTCCGGACTCATAATCGTGGGGCAGCATTACCCATCCTGTTAGCTCCTGACCATCCAAAGCCCGGTACTGAATTTTCTTCAATTCGGGCTCTGAGATCTCCCGCAGGAAGGTATTAGTTTCCAATATAGGGAAGGATTTCGCCGTACCTGAGCTGGCTGTAAGATAGGTACCCGTGCGGTCCGCGGTTAGAAACACGCGTGTTTCAGTCGTAGCATTCCAGGCAATCAGGGTAGCGGTTGCAAACGGTTTGCGAACCGGTTTGGTTTCTCCTGACTTGAGATTGACGTGGAAAAGATTATCTGCTGCCTGGGGATCAGTTCTTACTATCAACTGATTGTCCACTGCGTCAGCAGTTATGACCAGCCGCTTTCGAGAGTTTGTCGCCGGCGAGCTCCTGTCACTCCAGACAATAGCAGTAAGCTTCTCGTTGAACCCGCGAGTAATCGATTCGAGTATTCGTCCGTCCTGGCTAATACGTTTCAACTGGCCGTCGATCAATGCGACGAGACCACCTCCATCGCCTTCGCGCAAAATCTGTGTAGGTAGCAATGACTGGCCCACAAATAAGTCACGTCTACGCCCCTGCTCGTCGAAAGCCCACCAGCGCGCGTCTGCCGGTTCATTCGATTTTCGTGAGGAATCCCCGAGGCGACCAAACAGCAACAGCTCTCGATTTCCCCACCACATCATCGGCGGCTTAGCGAACCGATTCTGTGTGAGTGAACCCAGATCCTTCATTTCGCTGGTGACGAGCCGCACTGTGCCATCTGTCACGCGGTACCGAAACAAAGCCTGATCGGCCGCCGAATCTTCCTTATAGCCAATGAAGGCGATTTCGCTGCTATCAGGTGACCAGAGCAACGAGCCTTGAAGTGCTCCGCTCACATCACTCAACGCTTGCGTGCGGTAGGGCGGCTGAAGATCGGCAATGAAAAGCCCATAGATCGCCGAGTTGATCATCGTCACCATCTTCTCGGGATTGGGCTGCCATACACCAACCTGCTTGAGGAAAGCGAGGCGCCGCTTATCAGGCGAGAGTGCGAATTGACCAAAGCTCAATCCACTGGCGATGGGCGTTTCCTTTTTGGTGACAACGTTGATAAGCAAAACATTTCCTTGAGGTCGAGACTCGATTGCCGGGCGAACGCCGCTCTCGAGCACACTGCTCGTGGGCTCTCGTCCTTCCCATGCTTTGGCCCACTCAATGCGGACTTTTTCCGGGACTTCCTTGTCGTCCAGCGCATGAGGTTTCCTGCCAGGCGCCATCGTGCCGGCAACGATTTCCGTATCAGAAATCCACAGGTACGAATCCCAGAAGCTATCCACCGATATCAGATCGATCGCCCGGTCACTGAGCAGTTCTAACTGGCCGGTTGATTTGCTCCACATCCAGAGTCGCAGGTTGCCTCCGCGAGTCGAAAGCATTGCGACGCGTTGACCATCAGGCGACCATTGGGGAGCCCAGAAGCCTGAGCCATCAACGACACCGTTCGTAATGTTTTTCGCGGGACCTCCTGCAACGGCCTGAACCCACACGTCGGCATGGTCGTTCTTCAAGAGTTCCACGAAGCCGGTAAAGGTTTCCTGAAGCACTGGCCGTCTCCGGACATAAGCAAGCCACTGACCATCAGGCGAAAGTGCTGTTTCACCGATGCCTTCCATTCGAAACATGTCGTCAGGAGTCAATGGTCTGAGTTTTGAGTTTTGCGCGTAGCAAACCGAGGCACACAAAAGCGCGCATAGGATCACTGCCGACTTAACCAATGGAAGCTCACTTCGCATTTTCGATTCCGTCTCCAGAGATTTGACACGACTCTTAGAACTCAAACTTCAGTGACAATTGCACAGAGCGCGGACCGCCAACCTGGTAAAGTGGATTGAACCCACCCGTTAGACCTCCACTACCGAGACTTTGGGCCAGGGTCATATTGGAAACGCCGAAAGCGCTGGAGAAAGTGGCGACACCGGCAGGTGAAACGGAACCAAGAGATGACACGGGATCTCCGAAGTTAGGATGATTGAACAGGTTGAAGAACTCTGCTTTCACTTGCATTCGTAGTTGCTCTACCAGATTGAACTGACGCCTAACCGCAAAATCGATCTGCCACATTGGAAATCCACGTAAAGCATTACGCCCTAGTGTTCCATTCCTTACAGTATTCGGGATCAGGAACGGGCCTCGCTGAACCGAGCTGACTGGGGTGTTATTGAGTCGCTTACCACCAGGAGCATTCGGGTCCGCTAAGTAGAGTTCTATGTCAGGGACGAGATCCGGCCGTAGCGCCACTGATCCAAAGCTGGTTCTTCGGCTGTAAGTCACGTTAATGGGAGTGGCCGAACGCGCTACCAATATGCTATCGACCGACCAGCCTGAAAGTATTTTTCCGCCAATGGAGTGCGGGTTTAATGCCGGCAGGTTGTAGGTTAGAGCTCCACTCGCCATATGGCGCACATCGAAATCGGAAGGACCGCGGTCGAGGCTGATGTCAAACTTGTCGTCACGGGCGCCGCCAAGGACATCGCTGGAAGAAATGTCGAGTGATTTTGACCAGGTGTATGAGAATACTCCCTGTAGGCCTCCGGAGAGGCGACGCTGAAACTGCAACTGCATCCCATGATAATCCGACGTCGCGTTATTCTTCGTAACAAAAAAGCTTCCTAAAAGATTGGGGTTTGGATTCGTTATGGTTTGAGTTCGGAGCAGTTTGCGGCCGACGGCGGCCACATACGAGGCAGTGAGGCTCTGATTTTTTCCGAGAGAATGTTCGACGGAAACATTCCATTGATACACCCGCGGCAGCCTGAGTTCCGGATCGAATGCATAGACTAAATCCGATGCCGTGGGCTTTGTCCCCGCCACCGGGATTGAAGCTACGTCAGGCGGCAAGGGAAATACTGTCAACCCAAATGATGTTTGTGCAAATGCCGGAAAGTTGAGAACGAACGCATTCGAGACCTGGCCTGCGCCGAGATCGTAGAAGAGCCCAAAGCCTCCTCTTAATACTGTTTCTCTTTCAGGGGAGTGCGAAAGCTGATAACTCGCGCCGACTCGCGGAGCAAAGTTGCCATAAGTTGTTTTCCAGAGGGCCGTGCCTGGCGGAGCAAACGCGATCGTCGCCGGGTCATCCACCTGTGTCACAACCGTCGGACTGAAGCCGTTTATCCCGTGCGGAGGGGGAGCGAGCTCCCAACGTAATCCGTAGGTCAGGGTTAGACGGTTCGTTGCTCTCCATTGATCCTGAGCGTAAAGAGAGAGGTTATTGAAAATCGCTACCTCGGGTACCTGCTGCGAAGTTATAGAGACAGCGCTCACACGACCCGAAAGCAAGCTGCCGGCTACCGGTGAAGCCGGATTCCCGATGCCATTGAATACATCCGTCTGTGTGTAATGCGGCGCATTGAAGATTGGTGAAAGGCGACGGTAATCAATGCCAAACTTAAGCTGATGATTGCCTTTCAGCAGCGACAGGCCATTCACAATATTGATCTGGCGCTGCAGGCTATCCGGCGCCTTTCCAAAGAAGAGATTGCCGTTTTGAATGCTCGGAGAAAAGATCAGTTGCGAATCTTCGCCGGATCTGTCTGAGGAAAAAAGGATGCTTGGCGACGGCACTACAGCTCCGCCGAAATCGTCGAGTGTAAAGAAATTCTCAGCGAGATTTTTACTGTAGTTGAAGCGAAGGTCGTTACTTAATGCCGGACTGAAGAGATATGTTGTCCCGAGCGTAAGGGTTTCAGTCTTGCTTCTAAAATGATTGAGCGTGTTGAGAGTTGGGCCGGCGCCTCCGCGTGAAACAGTTTCCGAAGGCGCATAGTTATATCTTCCATAAACGCTCAGCTTGTTGTTCGGTACCGCATCGATGCGAAGGCTGGTTGCGTCGAGTGTGGCTGGATTGGAGAAGCTCTCGGTGAATCCCGCCACGCCATTCGCTTTCTCGGGTCCGTTTGGCCGGGGATACGCATTCACAAACGGCTGAATCGCAGGTGAAGCGGCTGCACGAGCCGCTAGCGAAGGTACCTCTGTGATGCCGACAATTGGTTGGCGCAGTCGAAGCCCCTCGTACGAAAAAAAGAAAAACAAACGCTGGTCAAAATCATAGAACGCTGGACCACCACCCTCACCAAACCGCGGCAGGTAGATTGGGCCACCAAGCACTCCGCCAAAATCGTTTTGCCTGAGAGGCGGCTTGCGCGTCCGATTGGCATTGGAAAACCAGTTGGTGGCGTCAAGAACGTCGTTCCGCAAGTAGTTGAACGCGGTTCCGTGCAGCTCCTTCGTTCCAGAGCGAGTAACAATCGATATCTGGGCGCCCGGTGTGCGTCCAAATTCCGGCGCGAACGTAGACGTGAGAATCTTGAATTCCTCGAGTGCATCCACTGAAACAAGATTGTTGGTGCCCCCGGAAGCGCTCAGACCCGGCAATGAGCCCGCCCCGGATTGACTCGGAAAAGTGCTGGCGCTGGCGCCAATGTTCGCGCTGACACCGTCGATAGTGAAGTAGTTGGCATTAGCGCGCTGGCCGTTGACGCTGAACTGGCCCTGAGATGTAACACCGGTTTTCGTAAGGACCACACCCGGCGTTAGCGTGATGAGCGACTGAAAGCTGCGACCATTAAGTGGTAAGTTGCCGACAAACTGGCGATCGACTACCGTCGACACCGCCGGCGACTGATCGATGAGACTCGAAGAGTCGACGATTTGCACCGTCTGGCTGATGCTGCCAACCTTTAAAAGGACCTTGATTTCCCTCTGGTCGTTCACATTCAGAATCACGTCTCTTAGCTCAGCGGGACTGAACCCGGCGTGTTCCGCTTTTACCGAATAGATGCCAGGAGGGAGCAGGGGAACCACGAATATCCCGTCATCATTTGTGGTCGTAGATCGCTGAAACACCCTTGCGATGTTGATCACAGTGATATTCACGCCGGGAATTACCGCCCCGGTCTCGTCTGTCACTGTGCCGCTTAGAGTTGCGGTTGGGCTCTGGGCCTGGACCACGACTGAAAAGAGCACAAAAAACAGAAAACACGATGCAAAAGGAACAACGGCTCGAACGGGCCATGTGCTTTGGCACAGAGAGGCACACTGAGAGACTGCTGAGAATCTGGGCATTCTTAGTTCTCCTGTGGTTGGACACGCCCGCCTGGTGACAGCCGGAAGTGTCGATTAGTTGTTTAGCTCTTCATCACGACTCTGGGTGTCGCAATGAGAATCACGCTGTCTTTGCCGCACCTTCGACAGTAACTCTCAAAGACCTTAATAGTCTTCAAGGAACGCTCAAAAAGTTATCAGTTGCGTTGATACTGGCTGATTGCTTCCGCCAATTTCCCCGCCCGCTGAATTGACTGCCAAAATGCCGGCGACCGGAGCGCTGTCGCGGAACTCTGCGACGAAATCGTCAGCGCTGAGCAAATGGCGTCGGTATTCGAAAGAGCCAGCTTATGCAGTCGCTCCACAGCACGAGCGAGATCCACATCACTCTGAATCGAAATCTCTTCAGCACCCGTCAAACCTGTTCCCGGAAAAAACACTGGTCCAATTTCCTGACTCAGCCCGGCATTCTCACGTTCGAAGGCAATCGCATGCTCGTGGACCATCGCGAGGAACTTCGCGCGCGCGTCAGGGGCGACCGTCCGCATATCGACATTGGCAAATCGATTTATGAGTTGCTTCAATTCGATCGCGTGAAACAACGCACGATAACCCCGATTAACTGTTCGCGAAGAGTAACTACGGATCGCTTCATCCGTTGGTCCATTCGGATCGCGTTTCTCAAAATACGTTCGGAGATCTCTATCCGCCGCGATCGTGTCGGCTGTCTCCACAGCCTCTTCAACTATCACAGCCCCGCGCTGGGGCTGGCTCCGGGTCGCCTCGGCAACCGTGCGAATCTCGATCCTGACTGCCGGATTGTTACTGACCGGCGCCAGCGCTTTCAGAAACTCGTCTTTGCGCTGCGCGGTATCGACAACTCCCTCAACGCGCAGTGACCCACCTGCACTGCGCGTGAGGTTGACTTGCTCATTGCGGTCGGCCTTGGCCCGGTTGAGCAAGTATGCGACGTCGACTTCCAGCTCTGCGGAAGCTATGGGTGGCATCGACGTGCTGGGCGGAGGAGGGACGCGGCTCGAGGTGAGATCCCGGAGCTCCCATTCTCCGGGCCTGCCAGGTTTTCCGGCCCCTCCTGTCAGTTCCGGTTCAACTTCGAAAGCTTTTGGAGCTACGTCCTTCAAAGGCAGCAACTCAAAACTCGCCTCGACGAACCGGTATTCCCGTAATAAACCGCCACGCTGCACCAGCAGGGTCTGTTCGATGGCATGCAGATCAGACTTGCTCAACGTGAGCGTGGCTCTTAACAAATGACTGGCGCCGATCATCCTGCCGGTGTCGAAGCTCAACACGTAAGTCGCGGATCGCTCTTCAATCTTTGCCAGGCTTGGTTGCTCGAGCAAAGCGGCAAACGAGTGGGCTGATAATCCCATCTGCCAAACGTCTTCAAGGTTGAGCAGCAGATCGTCCGGACTGGTGATGGCAGGCTGTAATTGTGGTTTGGATCCGTGATGATAGATCGTGCGAGCGCCGTCTGTTGTTTGCCACGCGCCGCCGACTAGTCGATTGGACTGATCGTAAAGTCTTTGCGCGCGGGCGCCGTTAGCCGCATTCTCCCAGATCTCGATCTTGTGTTGGGCCACAATCGCTCCCTCGGCACTGCGGCGTTCTTCAAGATTGATGAATCGATGTTTGACGCGGTCCATCGTTCCCTGGGCGCTCTTCTCCGCCACGGTTGCTTTCTCGAGCAGACTGGCAGCGCTCAACGTTCGAGACAAATTGGCTTTGAACAACAGGAAGCCGGCGATAACAACTATCGAGAAGAGCACGATTAACCAGCCAAGAGGTCGCGAGGGTTCTCTGCGTACCGCCCCCCTCATTAGGTTAATGGCCTGAGTCTCCTCAGGAACATCCTCGACGGTGCTGACAAACCGCTTAGCCCACGAGCGAAGATAGGAGGCGACACCTTGCGCCTCCACTTTCGCTTCCTTCAGCGCGTCAGCACCAGGCACTACAAAAAGGGGTGAGGACAAAGCATTCATGTTGGGCAGCTCCGCGCTTGCGTAATCCGCTTCCGGCGCGGGATCGTTGTACACCACGTGAAGCGCCGGCCCGCCCTCATTTCGCAAACAGGCCTCGAGAGATCTTCCTTCACTGAGTTGGATCCATGCCCATTGCTCGCGTTGAGACCCGAGCGGATCGATGCCAAAGAAAAGCATCTGCACTCCCTGCTCGCTCGAAACCTCGACAAACTCGATCGGATCACCCTGGCCAAGATTGAGATCCAGCTCACTCAAATCCGAGCTGACTTTCAGCGAGCCGACGACGAAACCATTGATCGCAATGCGCAACTCACTGGGCTTATGTTCGTGTGTCTCGCGTAGTCGATGCGCAAACTTCTGCGTCAAATCGCCTGTACCGCCGCCTGATGGGCCACCGCCGGTCGCATCGCTCGGAGGTTCCGGTTCAGATGGTTCGCTGCGGTAACGTTGGGCCAGCAGCGGCAAACCGAGCAGGGCATTCACCGTGTCGAGGCAGGTGGGGCAACTAACAATGTGAGCGAGCTTCGCCGTGGTGAGTGCTTCAGCATTGCCACTGGCATAAATCTCTTCCAACTCCGCCGGCGACAAGCAATCACCCTGGCACGAGTTGAAGATCATCTGCCGCAATTCAAGCATCAGATCGCAGTCGGATCTCAAATATTTGATCTGCTGCCGATCGGTACGCTTCCCCGCGTTCAACAAACTCAGACGCCCCGGCTCATTCATGAACAACTTAACTTCACGCCGTGCCAACCTCTGCCACTGATCTACGCAATGACGCGAGCTATTCAGCACGCCGGCAATCTCAGTGGGAAAATATTCGTGAAAGAAGCGCAGGATGAGAACGCTGCCGGCTCTCGAGGATTCTTTTCTCGAACAAGCGTAAGTACAGATCTGATAGAGCTCTTCAAACGCTTGCATGCGGCGTGCGGGCTCGATTGCGGTCCAGCCGCGACGGCAGGAGTCGTAGTCGGCAACTGAGAGTGCTGCGTCCTGCAGTTGTTGCGTCGAGCGACTCAACCGTGACACGTGCATGTAGCGCAACATTCTTCTCAGGTACCCGTCGATGTTTTCAATCTCTTCCAACCGTGTACGGCCCAACACGAATTGCACAAACGCGTCCTGCACGAGATCCTCGGCGGCGTCTCGCTGCTGGTTGGTCAAGCGCATTGCCCACGCGAGCAAACCTTCGTAACGCTCGGTGAACAACTGTTCACGCTTCTCGTCTGGTTGTGCCACTCGGCGCTGATCGAGCATTCGTCTTCTGGGCTCACTACAGAATTTCTACCTATTATGTGTATTTATGCGAGGAGATCTCAAAAGGAAAGTGCGTTAAATTATTGAAAGTGAAGGAGATAGGGCCGTGAGTTAGCAATAATACTCCGTCGCGCCTCTCTCAACAGTGAGTAGACGCCATTCAGGTCCATTAAGGGGAGATTCGGAGGTGATAGAAGTTGCGAACTGTCTTTGAGTAACTGGTCCAACTTCTATCACGGCGGTGACTACAGGCAGCCCGGTGAGACGGCTCTGGCCCGATCAAATCACCGCAAACACATCATATTGCTGTCCTCCACTTGTTACCGGCATGGGCGTGTTAGAATGCGGGGTGCACTCAACTTAACTCGCCCCTCCCGTTGAAACGCGAACACGAAAACTGAACGCTTCGGTTACTGGTGCTTCAATTATTCTGAAAGCTACTGCGGGGTACAGATGCGGCGGATGCTACATCCGCAGAAGAGAGATGTCAACATTGTCCGAAATCTGGTAGTGCCCTAATTTGGATCTGTCTGTTTTTGCCTTTGCTGACTACCTTGTTTTGGGTGGCTTGGTGTCACAAGCGCCCGCCAACAACAATTTTAATTGTTCCTTCGGGCACTGGTACTTCGGATACCGAGACAGCGCTTGGGGTAGCAGGGCCAGCAATCTCGAATGCCCTAATGAGAGACGCAACCGGATTGCCTTGGACGTTCTCTCGATCCGCCAACTCGTTAGACGAAGCCACTATACCTAGAACTGGACTGTTACTTCCTATTGCCCCTGCCTCACGAAGAGCAAAGGGCCAAGGAGAGTCCGGGTTTTCCTTGCCGGGTATCGGCTCTGCCGCATCCCATTTTGCCTCCCTTAGCCCTATGTATATTCGGGAAGCGAGCACATACGCCTCTTCATCGTCCCTTTTGTACACGACCTGCGCTTTACCCTTTGCGCCATTTTTCAGCGCCTCCAGAAACGCCAAACCTTTAAATGACCTCCATTCTATTCGTTTACGGGTTTCCAGTAACTTAAGCTCTGCCATCGCCGCCCGTGCCTGTTGCTGCGCTACCTCTTTTTGTATTTTCCCGATTCGCTGTGCGGCCTCTGTTCTCGCGTCTAAGATTTTGGATTCCGCTTCGCCTCTTGCTTGCTCGATCCGTGCGCCAGCCTCGCCTCTAACTTCCTCGGTCTTTAGCGCGAGTTCACTAGCTGCTTCTTGGCGTACCCGTTCAGTCTCTAGTTTTGTTTGGCGCTCTGCGTCAGCTTTTATTTTTTCCTTTTGCAGATCGTTTAGCAGCTTTTCGGCTGCCTTCAATCGTTCAGCCGTACGACTGCTCCAAAAAGTAGTTGCAGCAAGGATGGCGGTGATGATGACGTATGCCAACAGCGAGAGATTTAACGCCTTGCTGGCAAAGGCGTTCTGCCTTTCAGCCTCGGCCACTTTGCTTTCAGCCGCTTGGATCTCTAAGGATTGGTCGGATGTGTTTTTCTGTGTGTTCATGGGAGTATTTTCTGCCGCATTAGTCTTCATAATCGTTATTGGTGTCCTTACGGTGATGCACAAACCGATCACTAAACAGGACATACTCAACGAAATAAGAAATGAGAAGCGCATAAGAAATTGTAACACAAAAAGTGTTGACAGAAATCACAAAACGTAATACATTATCTCCACGTTCAGGAGATAACGCAAATGGCAAATAAGCTTCCCGAAGAAAAGCAAATCGCGGTCATCAGCGCACTCGCTGAGGGTTGCAGCATCCGTGCGATCTCGCGCATCACTGGAATTCATCAAGACACGATTTGCCGCTTAGGTGTTCGCGTGGGCCAAGGCTGCGCTCGTTTGTTGGATCAGAAGATGCGTGGTCTAACTTGCCGCTTTTTGCAGTTCGATGAAATTTGGGGATTCATCGGTAAGAAAGAGAAACACCGGATGCCCGAAGACGATCCGACACTTGGCGACGTTTGGACGTTCTGCGCGATTGATGCCGAAACCAAACTCGTTCCCTCTTTCAGGTGCGGCAAGCGCGATCACCTTACTGCTAACGCCTTCGTCTCTGACGTTGCCTCACGTTTGAAGAATCGCCCGCAAATCTCCAGCGATGGTCTACGCGCCTATGTCGAAGCGGTTGAGAACGCTTTCGGTATGGAAGTCGATTTCGGGATGATCATTAAGAGCTACGGCGTAGACAAAGGCGAGCATCATCAGGAGCGCCGCTACAGTGCGCCCGAAGTAACATCAATGGAAAAGATGGTCGTGCAGGGCTATCCTGAAATGGATCTCGTTTCCACTAGCCACATTGAGAGACTGAACGGCACCACGCGCTTGCACATGCGCCGTTTGACTCGCCTCACTTATGCGTTTAGCAAAAAGCTGGAAAACTTCGAGGCGGCAGTCGCGCTACACTTCGCGTATTACAATTTCGTGCGCACACATAAGACGATCCGAATGATGCCCGCAATGGCGGCAGGGATTGAGCGAAACTTCTGGACGGTCGCGGATTTGGTTGAGGCAGTATCGTGAGCTACATCGAAGAACTAAAGGACGTGATCCGAAAGCTACACGGCACAGAAGCAACACACGTTGAGACTGTGCCGATCAAAGAAGAATTCCAGGGGCAGACGGTTTGGGAAGGCGAAGTAGAAGTGTTCGATCTGCATGACCATCCGCAGACGCACAGAGTCTACGCGTGGGCGCATGAGACGGAAGATGCAGACCACCCGCGAAGGCATGTGACCGTGCTGCATATTCCGCCAGCCACAAGCCCGCGCAAGGCCGTACAAGCATCAATCGTGAGCGAGTACAGGAAGCAAAAAGACAATGCCGAAAGCTAAGAAAATGGGAAGGCCAAAACTGCCGAAGGGACACGCGAAAGGAAAGATTGTTCCAGTGCGGTTGAATGACGAGGAATTAAAGTTATTCACGAAGGCCGCGAATGCCAGTGAGCATAAAAACTTGTCTAGCTGGATGCGTCACACGTTGCGGGAAGCGGCGACAAGGTGAGGTTGTCGCCAGAATGCGGATCAGAACTTGAAGCCTAACTTCTTTAACTTTTCTTCTTCTTCAAGCGTCAGACTTCCGTCTATGACTTTGATGTACATCTCGTGACATACATCGTGAAACTGAGTGTAGGGATACAAAGCGAGGATGGCGTGATCGAGACCTTTGAGAACTGCTTCAATCTTAGGCGGATCATACGCAAGGTATCCTTTCATCACCATCAGGCAAAATCCCATGTTCAAGGCCGCGCTTTTATTGTCCTTATAGGCCACAAAGGCGAGTTCCCAGTCCTCAGTGTCGAGCGGTGGACGCTCGCTAGCTTGTTCAGTGTTATCATTTTCTGGCATGGTCGATCCTTTCTCTTAAGCGGGTTAGGATTCGGCTGTGTAGGGCTGGCGAGTGCGCAAACACTTGTCAGCCCGCGCCGTTTTGTGGGCGCATCGTACCACCTGATTAGTGGTTTGTTTTTGTCAATAGGCGAGAATCTGAAATTAGGGCACTACCCGAAATCTGGGACAAACTGCTGTGGTGTTAGACAGCGAAGTGCCTTTGAGCTAACTTTGATTCAGAACTCGGCAGGATGAATTTGTGGATAGATGGGAACTCACTACCGTTTTGCAGGATCCGGCAAGTGCAATGAGACGTCTCCTTAGCGTCTGGTCGGATATTCCTGTACTCCTGATGCTCGATATCGATTGGGATCGCGGTCCTTTAGTCCTGATCGGGTTATCGGATCGCATGATGTGGCCGTTGTTGCCACCGGGTAGCCTGCTACAGCTGGATCAGAAGGTACGAACGATCGCCGGTGGTTTGGCGCCGGAGTTTGAGCGTCCTATTTATCTGATCGAATACAGGAGCAGATTTTATTGTTGTCACGCGCAGCGGAGAGGCGAGACGCTGCGCTTAATCTCTCACGGTGAATCGGGCGCGCCGCCGGCGATTTCCATTCCCTTTAAAGAAGCGAAAGTGCGCGGCCAATTGACACCCATCTTTCGTCCGCTTGCAACCAAAGGCAGTGCAGCGGGCCGACCCGGTCCGAAGCGAAGATGACTTAGCCACAAAGGCACGAAGGCACAAAGTAATTAAACTTAGTGCCTTCGTGCCTTTGTGGTTGAATTTGTTTAAGCCCGTGCATCAGTACAGGGCTTCGAATTTGCGCCACGTCTTTATCGTCGTTAACGAATGAGACGGAGCAAAGCCGAGTCGTTCCGCTTTGATAGCGAGGCCGGCGTAACTGAGAGTCGTTCCGGTCCGTCGTTTTAGTTGAACAAGATTTTTGGGCAAACATTGATTGGTTCGTATGCCCATTCGGCTCATGTGCGTAACAAAATCGCGATCGGGGAAGAGCAGCTCTGCCGCGAAAATCTCGGCGCCGATCTCGATACTCTTATTCAGATTCGACTGATCGCAATAAGAAATACCGAGATCTCGATCGCGAAAGAAGTGTTTCAGCTCGTGGGCCATGGTGAAGGCCATCGGGTCCTGCGGCAAGCCTTTCGCCACCATCACAGTTGCGCCCAAATGATCGTTAATGAATGCGCCGCGCACGTTTCTAAAACGGTAGGGCCACTCATCAACTGTAATATCGTACTTAGCGTAAATCCTCATCAGGTCGTTGGGGAGAACGCGTGGTGAGGACAATCCATTCTCGGCGCGCACCTGGCGCGCGAGTTGTTTGAGGTCTTCGTAGTAACTTTGAGTATTCATTTCTGTTTTCCCCCTTTTCGACCAGGCTTCGGTCGAGTCTTTCCCTGGTAGATGCCGCGGGCCCTGCGAAACTCCGCGTATTTTCTCAATTCTTCCAGATCGGCAGGGTGTAACTGTCTGGCTGTGCGCAGAAGCGCTTTGAGATTTTCATCTTCATCGTCGGCGACCATCTCGTCCGGAAGGAACGACATGATCGAGACACCGAAGAAGCGTGAGATTCGTTCGATGTCTTTGAGGCCCGGACGATATGTTCCTGTTTCCCATCGCGAAATCGTGTTTGGCGCAACTTTCAAAGCAGTTGCGAGTGATTCCTGCGACAGACCTTCACCACTGTTGTAACTGACGCGCAGATCTCTGATTTTCGCTGCGACGTGGTCGAGCCAGTCCATTGCTATTCCTCTTTTCTCATCCTATATGAGGACGACATTTAACTAATATCGTTGACAAGGAGTTGAGGCCCACGTATTATACGCACTCGGCCTAATAATTCAATAGAGGCAATACCTCACATGAACAAATTTCTACTTCGCAAACGTATGTTTCTCGCCTCGGTATCTACCGGCACGACTTCTTTCATTCTCGCAGAGGTTGAATCGAGTCGCGGTGGTGAGTACAAATGGGGCCATTACATGTTGACGATCGCTGATTGTCGTCGACGGATTCAACTCGAGTTTTTCCTGGGCACGGTGCGTGCGCGGCGTGAGAGTTTGCGAAAACTCGATCTGCTGTTGAAGGTGCTCGGGTCTTTCCGCAACGCGCTCATCGCGGAGGCGCAAGCCATCACCGAATACGAGCGTTCAGGAAAACAAACGAAATCAACCACAAAGGCACCAAGGCACAAAGACTCTGAGTGAAGTGAGATCATTTAGAGTCTTTGTGCCTTTGTGGTTAGTTTAATTTGCTGAAGCGGGCGCGTGAGCGGCGTCGATAGTCTCCTCCGTCTTCTCCCATTCACCAGCTTCAGATCGAGCACTCAGTCCACCGATCTGCGCGTAACACACATGACGATGCCGGCGGATCCTCGTATCCTGTCGACATGAAGACATTACATACAGACGTAATCATCATTGGCGCAGGGCCGACGGGCCTTTCATTAGCCTGTCAGCTCATCAGGTATGGGATTGATTTTGTCGTCGTAGAGAAGAACGCCACGGTGACACCTTTTTCGAAAGCGATCGGTGTCCAGGCGCGAACACTCGAGATTTACGACCAGTTAGGACTGGCTCAGCCGGCAATTCATCGCGGCACGATTGCAAGCCGGGTCAGGCTAATCGAAGGCGGCGAGGTGCGCGGTGAGATGCACCTCTCAAAGTTCGGTGAGGGCCTCAGCCAGTTTCCCTACATGCTGATGCTGGAACAAAGCAAGAACGAGGAACTGCTTTACGAATACGTTCGCAGTCACAACCGCGACGTTCTCTGGCAAACAGAGCTCGAGAGTTTTTCGCAGGATGAAGCGGGCGTCACTGCTCAGATAAAGACCGCGTCCGGTGAATCGCAAACGATCAAGGCGAAGTATCTTGCCGGTTGCGACGGCGCGAGTAGCCCTGTCAGGCATGGACTGGGATTGACGTTCGGAGGTAGCACCTTTGAGCGATTGTTCTACGTCGCCGATGCACGCGTTGACTGGGAGTTTCCGCACGACGCGCTGCACGTTTGCCTCGCGAAAGAGGTGTTCGTCGCGTTCTTCCCGATGCCGGGAGAAGATCGCTATCGAATCGTCGGCACCTTTCCCGAAAGCAAGAACGAGGAACAAAGCGAGGTCGACTACGAGGAGATTGAACGAGAGATAAAGGAGCAAGCCCAACTGTCGCTCGAGATCTCTGACGTGCGTTGGTTCTCGCTTTACAAAGTCCACTCGCGCCGAGTTAGCAAGTTTTCAGAAGGAAGATGTTTTCTGGCTGGAGACTCGGCGCACATTCACAGCCCGGCAGGTGCGCAGGGCATGAACACGGGTATTCAGGACTCTTACAACCTCGCGTGGAAACTGGCGCTCGTTATTAAAGGTGAGGCGGACGAAACACTTCTCGACACCTACAACGAAGAACGACTCGCGAATGCGAAGCGGCTGCTTGAAACAACCGACCGCATGTTCGAGCTCGCCGCCGGGTCAACCTGGCTGATGAGTTTTATTCGCACCACGATCTTTCCACCGCTGGCCGGCTTTATGGCCAATCTTGAAGTGGTGAGCAAGCGAGTGTTTCCGTTGATCTCGCAAATCGGGATCACCTATAGCGACGATTCGCTCAGCCAACACACTGACGACGAAGCAGAACACGTACACGCAGGCGATCGCATTCCGTATTTCCTGGTTGGCGGGAAAAGCATCTTCGACAAGTTGAACGCGCCGAAGTTTCACCTGCTGATTTTTTCAAATAGTGATCACGCGGATGTGTGCAGCGAGTTTGAGCGTGAGTTCGGACACTTAGCTGACTGCCAGGTGCTGCCGATTGATTCGCGTGTCAGCGAGCTTTTTGAGAAGGAGAAAGAGTTTTGCGTGTTCTTAAGACCTGATAATCACATCGCATTCATATCGTCGGAGATTTCGACGCGTAACGTGGCGGAGTATCAAATCCGGCTAAGACGAAATCAGCCACAAAAAGGCACCTAAGGCGCAAATGATTTTTTTTGTGCCTTAGGTGCCTTTTTGTGGCAGAATTCGCCGCCGATGCCAACATCCACTGTTTCTACCGACACTAACCGCCTTGTGTCGCTCGATGTATTTCGCGGCATTACTATCGCCGGTATGGTCCTCGTAAACAATCCCGGCTCGTGGGAACACATCTACTGGCCGCTCGAACACGCGCAATGGAGCGGCTGGACACCGACCGACCTGGTCTTTCCGTTTTTCGTGTTTATCGTCGGCGTTGCGATACCGCTCGCGTTTGGCAAACGTCTTGAAAGTGGCGGCAGCACGCGCGATCTCTACGTGAAGATCGTCAAGCGCACGCTGATCATCTTCGCGATTGGCCTGTTTTTGAATGCGTTTCCGGATTTCGGTCTCGCCGAGCTGCGCATTCCGGGTGTGTTGCAGCGAATTGCGGTTTGTTACTTCTTCGCCTCGATCATATTTCTCAACACGAAAGTCAGAACACAGATCGCGATCACGATCGGCTTGCTGATCTTTTACTGGCTGGTCGTGAAGCTCGTTCCGGCGCCGGGTTATGCCGCCGGCGATCTGACGAAAGATGGCAGTCTGCCGTCGTACGTCGATCGCGTCGTCTTCGGAAAGCACGTTTGGGCACAAGCGAAGGTTTACGATCCCGAAGGTCTCTTGAGCACAATTCCCGCGATCGCTACGGCGATGATTGGAGTCTTGACCGGGCAGTGGCTGCGGAGTGAGAAGCCGCGCCTTGAAAAAGCAGCGGGGATGTCTGTGGTGGGCGCGGCTTGCGTTGCAATCGGCTGGGCGTGGAACGCGTTCTTTCCGATCAATAAAGCGCTATGGACCAGCTCATACGTACTCTTTACTGGTGGCCTGGCGCTGCAGTTCCTGGCGCTGTGTTACTGGATTATCGACATCAAAGGGTATCGCCGGTGGGCGAAGCCGTTTGAAGTTTTTGGGCTCAACGCGATCGCGCTCTATGTCGTCGCGGATTTGATTGCGGAACTGCTGGGGATAATCAAAGTAGGAGAAGAAACGCTCGGATCGTGGCTTTACAATAACGTGTTTTCCTCATGGGCGTCGCCGGTCAACGCCTCGCTCGCCTTCGCGATTACCTTCGTGCTGGTTTGTTTAGGATTGATGTGGATTCTCTATCGCCGGCGGATCTTCCTCAAGGTCTAGAATATTTTTCGCGCAAAGGCGCAAAGGCGCAAAGAAAGCCGTCTGGAAACGCGGCAGCGCTTTGCGCCTTTGCGCCTTTGCGCGAGAAACTCTTCTTAACTCTTGGCTTCATCGATCAACAGGTTATTTTTCTCGTAGCTCAACTCCGTCGAGTTGTCTTGCGGAGGATACTGGTGTTTTTGATAGACGGGATAAGCTTCAGTTCGCAGGTGCGCGAGCATGTGATGACCACGCCGCGTCGCTCTTTCATGTCGCAACGCGGAGATATCGACTGGCGCAACTACAATCCGCTCGCCTGGTCCGGGTGATGCTTCGGCCAGCATGCGCCCATCGAAATCGACTACCTGACTGCCGCCGGGCCACGAGTAAGGCGGATAGTGCTTGAGGCTTGCGCCCTGGTTCGCTGCCACCACGTAGGCGATGTTTTCCAGCGCGCGACAACGATTCACCACCGTCCACCACGCCATCGGCTCAGTTGCGCCCCACGGATCCATGTAAGCCGATACGCGTATCAACACCTCGGCGCCGTTCGCCGCGAGCTGTCTCATCGCCTCGGGAAATAACCAGTCGTAACAGATCGCGCAACCGATGCGGCCGATAGGTGTGTCGGCGACCGGAAACAGCGGCTCGTCATAGTCGGGTAGATCGTGCGGGCTGGTGTGAACCTCGTATGGTATCCACGTGTTCACCTTGCGATACTTGTAGAGCACACCTTCCGGACCAATGAGACATGTGGCGTTGAAAACGTGTCCCGGCCATTTCGGATCGACCTCGAGCATCGAGCCGCTCTGAATGTAGATGTCGTGTTCCTTTGCTTTCTGTTGCAGCCGCTCGGTGTGCTCGTTCGGGATCTGGATCGCAAGCTTCTCAATCAACTCCGCAACAGTCGGAAACACGGGCGCCGCGTGCGCAAACTCCGGGAAGACGACAAGTCGCACTGGCAGAAACGGTGCCGCTCCCGCGACAGCCGAGTCGATCATCGAGAGCATGCGATCCGTGTTTGCGCGCATCCCGCGCCGATCGATCGGATTCGCATGATCAGTTTGACACGCCGCAACTGAGTACCTGATCAATCCGCTTTTATCTGTGTTCATCTGTGGCTAAAACTCTTTCCACCGGTGACGTAACGATCCGGGTATTGTACGTCTCCAAATATCTTCTTCGTTTTTCGGTCAACGGATATCGCTCCGGCCATTCGTATGGATACTTACTCATGCCATGGAAAGGCAGTGGGCCAACTTGATCCGGGCTCGCCGAGTTGATATCCATCTCCTTGCTGAAGCCATCCGCGTAAAGCAGGAACGTCCGCTTCCATCCTTTCGGCAACGGCGGCAACCGGTCAGCCGCAAACGATAAGACCAACTCGTCACCGGGTCGCGAAATCACAAACATGTCGTCTGATGCGAGCAGCAACTCACGCACGTCGCCTTCACGTGTGTAGCCGCCGGTCATGACTTTCCACGGCGACGTGAACGAGACTTTCTTATAGTCGTAGGTCAACGGCTGTCGACCATCAGGCGAGTGTTCGAGAGAAAAACCACGCCAACGCAGGTCAGCAACCGCGGGATCGAGACGCGTCATTTGTACGGGTGCGTTGCCCCCGGATGTATCGACCAGGATCTGGTCCCAGTAGATGCGCATGTTGGTGACGATGCGCACCTCCCGAAACTTGCCCGGTAGATCTACAACAATTGTCTGCGGGCGACCAACGGGAATACCGACGTTTTCAATGATTGTACGCCAGCGTCCGTGCTTGTCTTTCACCTGAAGTGCCGGCAGCGTCAACGCCTTTCCGCTTTGCGATGCGGCCAGATTGTCACTGGACCACGCATAGTCTGTCCAACCCGTCAGCAACAAGCGCGTACGACGCGCTATTGTAGGGGCGGCCCTCCGTGGCCGCCCCAGGGTTGAAATGCGCGAGCTGGGGCGGCCACGGAGGGCCGCCCCTACAATAACGTCATCAAGTGTTAACGTTAGCTCATGATCCTTTGCATAGCCGCGAATAGGCTGGAGTTGGAAATCGTCGGGATATTCGCGGTCCAGTCGTGCGATGCGCGAAAGAATGTCATGGCCATGTTCGTCAACCGCCGCCACGGGCGGACGAGCATCGCGAGTGGAGTAGATCTTGAACGGCTGTGGCGGAACGGTGAGTCCCTCGTTGGGATAGACTTCCGTATCCTGCGGATGAGCCACCGCCACCAGTTGGAATTTATCCATGAACACGGCTTCCTCGAGTTCATTCGTGACGCGTAGCTCGTAGCGCCCATTGCGTTCGCGAAGTAGATCGCCGCTGATGCGCACGTACTCATCCGGATCGGGCGTGTTGAAAACACCGGGCGCGTCGAGATGGCCCATCTCACCGCCGCCCATGAAATCCGTGACAAACACAAAACGTTCGCCGTTCCAAACGTATAGATAAGGACACGAAGACGGTTTGCGATCCAGCTCGGTAAGTGTGATCGGCGACTTGATATTTGCGATCTCCGTTTCAGCCTGGACGATTCCGGCGGGCCATAAGACACGTACCGCATCGACCGTCGTGCGCTTGCCGAGACCAAACACCACATCAGCAGGCGCGGGCGCCGGAGAAGCCGAATACGTTTCGAGTTTCTGCGCGAGGCTACCGGCACGGACTTCGATCTTCGCGCCCACGCCACTGCGGTTGCTCACCTTGCCAGCAAGGTTCACGCGCACCGAACGATTGGCGTTGCCGCCGTCGTTGCGAGCAAACCTCAAACCGCCGCCGGGACTTCCGAAGATGATGTCAGTATCACCATCGCCGTCGAGATCGCCGGAGAGAAGCACCGGCGCTCGCTTGCCGGCTGCCGCCGCTAATCCCGGTGTTGCTTTACTACTAACGTCCGCCCAGGAGTCGCCGGTATTGCGCAGCACGTGCAGTTGCGTCTGCGTGCTCGTGACGAGATCGAGCAGTCCATCGTTGTCGTAGTCGATGAACTGAGCTGTATTACTTCCGCCTTCACTCCGCGTGAGTTGGAAACGTTCTTTACCGTTACTGATCGCGAAATCACCTGGGGTGTCGTTCGAAGAGCCAAAATAAAAGTCAATAAAGCCGTCTTTGTTCACATCACCCGCAGCGACACTCGTCGCGCCTTTGCGCGTGATTCCGACTTCAGTCGCGACATCGCGAAACGTTCCGTCACGCATGTTGCGCCAGAGCGAGATCTTTTCAGTCGAAGCAACGAGCAAATCGATATCGCGCCGGTTGTCGAAGTCAGTCGGCACGATTGCACGAGCCGAGACTTTGTCCGCCAGCTTTGCCGCCGCGGTCTGATCGCTAAACGTGCCGTCACCATTGTTTCGCAGCAGCAGGTATCCGTCGCCGACGATCAAAAGGTCAAGATCACCGTCGTGATCGAAGTCGACAAACGCCGCGGACGATGAAAGGTTCGCAGGCGTTGAGATTCGTGCTGCTGCAGTTACGTCTGAGAAACTTCCTTTGTCGTCGTTGTGGTAGAGCGTGCTTATGCCCTGGCGAAGAATGAAGAGATCGGGCCGGCCGTCGTTGTCGTAGTCGCCTGCGATGGCCGCGGTGCCGGATGCGCCGGCGGTTTTCGCGAGTGCTCCCGTTTGCGCGGTGACGTCGGTGAACTTTCCGCCGTCATTGCGCGCAAGGCGTTGGCGATTTCCCGCGGCTTCGAGCAGATCCAAATCGCCATCGCCGTCATAGTCAAAAAGCAAAGCGGCGCCGGTGTTTGCGTCCCCCGGCCACTCACCTGCAGGCGGCAGCGCAGCCGCAGTCTGATCTTTGAAGACGACTTCCGGAGTCCGTTTGTCAACGAGATCAGACTCGGCGCCAGTTGACGCGATCGCTTCCGCATACCGGCCCTGTTCGAGATAAGCGGTTCCGAGAGTTGTACCAGTCCCACGGTTACGCAACTCCTGGAATTGCCCGATCACCTTCGTGCCTTCTTCTCTTTGACCCGAACGCATCAACGCCGTTCCGAGATTGTAGAGCGCCGTCGCGTTATAAGGCTCCGCTGCGACAGCGAGTCGCAGCGCTGCGATCGCTTCCGGATACTTGCGCTGTTGGGCGTAGAGCTGGCCGAGGTTTACATTCGCGCCCACGTCATTGGGATCTATTCGCAGCACCTTTTGAAACGCGACAATCGCTTCTTCCGGTTTGTTCTGCGTCTTGGCTGCGAGACCTAAAACGTAAACCGGCTGTGGCGCGGACGGCATGGCCACGCTCGCAGCCTGCAACTCTTTCTGCGCCGCAGGCAGATCCGGCATGTTGAAAAGCGCGATACCGAGATTGATGCGCGCCAGCGCCAGGCCCGGTTCGAGTTGCAATGCACGCCGGAAGGCATCCGCCGCTTCTTTGTGTTTGAACTGTTCGAGCAGCGCGACGCCAATATTGTTGGCGCGATACGCTTCTTCGCGAGCGTTTGGTTTGGGCGATTCGGTTTGAATGTAGATCAATAGTGCCGAGATTATCAGGCCAGTTATAGATCGTCTCATTTGTGTTACATTGTGCGAACTTTCCCGCAAAGGCGCAAAGGCGCAAAGAAATTCCAGGATTCTAAATCTATCTTTGCGCCTTTGCGTCTTTGCGGGAAAACCTGCTTATGACACCCAAAAACTCCGTCGTAATTGCGTTGTTAGTGTTAGCGCTGCTCAGCGGTTGCAGCTCAGGCTCCAGGCTCCCTGCGAGGTCATCACCGCAATACAACGAGCTGGTTCGCACCTTCTATATCGGTCTCGCCGCGCTCCAGGTCGGGCACGACGTCCAGGCCGACGCAAAGCTCGCGCAGTTTACGCAGCTCGCCGCCAGCGAACCGGCGGGATGGGCCAACTGGGGCCTCCTCGCTTTGCGACAGCGAAACTACGATCAAGCAACCGAGCGACTTCACAAAGCCCGCGATCTCGCGCCTGATAACAGCGACATTCATTACCTCATCGGACTGCTCGAAAGCAGTCGCGGCAACACCGCCGAAGCGATCAACGAGCTGCGCAGGTCAGTCGAGCTGGACCAGAACAACCTGATCGCGATCTACAAACTCGCGGAGGAAGTCGAACGCCAGGGCGACCAAAAGGCTCTGGATGAGTTTCAAACGCTTATTCAGAAAATCCTCACTGCGCAACCCGACAATCTCGCGGCCCTCATCGAATTGAGCCGCGTAGCCGCCAAGCGTGGTGACACGGAGACACTGAAGTCATCAGTCGCGAAAATCGTCGCACGTTCATCGGGCTGGCCTGAAGAGGTCCGCGCACAGGTGACAACACTCGATGCCGCAGCACAAGCCGGCGATGCAGCAGCCGCGGCGACGCGCACAAGTTTTCTGCGCAACGTGCTGGTACGGGTTCCCGAATACAGGCGCGACCTCGCCGCAATCAAACCACAGCCCGGCGAAGAAGCAGTGCCTTTGACCAGCTTTTTGCGATTGGAGTCACCGGTTTTCAAAACGTCCGCGCCTGATCTATCGATTGAATTCAAATCCGAGCCCTTGCCTGGAGTTACGGACAAAGTGGATTGGGTGGGCGCGGTCTCGTTGAGTGGCGAAGGCGCGCCGGTGATTGTCACGGCGACAGCACGCGAAGTTAAATTGGCGAGTGGCGCAAGTCTCCCATTCCCCGGACGGCCCGATGCTCCTCCCAAGAAATCGAGCATTCTGCCGATAGACTTTAACTATGACTTCAAAACGGATCTTGTGCTTGCAGGAGCCGGCGGTGTGCGTCTATTCCGGCAGGAGGATCCAGCGACGTTTACCGACGTCACCGCCACCACGAAACTCGCGCCTGCGACTATCAACGGAAACTACACCGGCGCGTGGGCGGCCGACATTGAAGCCGACGGCGATCTCGATATTGTGCTCGGCTCATCGTCATACAACGTCTTACGCAACAACGGCGACGGTTCCTTCGTCCAGATCAATCCTTTTCCCGGAGCATCAGCTATCAAAGATTTTGCGTGGGGCGATCTCGACGCGGATGGCGATCCTGACGTGGCGTTGATCGACGGGGCAGACACGCTGCACGTTTTTTCTAATGAAAGACAGGGCTCATTCACTGAGCGCGCCGTGCCAGTTATTTCGGGAGTGCAAGCGGTCCAGGTTGGCGACATCAACAACGACGGCGTTTTGGATTTAGTAATTGCGAACAAGTTTGGAATGGTTTCAGCTCTGTCCGACAAGGATCACGGAGCCGGATGGGAAGCTTCGACGTTGGCAGTGCCCAAGGATAATCCCGCTTTTTCAGATGGGTTCATCCTGAGGATGGCAGATCTCGACAATAACGGCGGCTTGGATTTGCTATGCGGTTCGGATATTCGCCTGAGCGACGAACAAGGAAAGCTTCAAGGGCTAAAAGATCTGGCACAACCGATTCTTGACGTTGCGGATGTGAACGGTGACGGACGACTGGATCTTCTCGGATTCAATCGCAACGGTCAGCCGGTACAAGCGATCAATCACGGTTCAAAAAACTATCACTGGCAGATCGTACGACCGCGAGCGACTAGGGCCACCGGCGATCAACGCATCAACTCGTTTGGCATCGGCGGTGAGATGGAGATTCGCTCAGGCTTGCTGGTGCAAAAACAACCGATCACTGGACCACTGCTTCACTTCGGCTTGGGTGAACAAACCACCACTGATGTGATTCGCGTAACCTGGCCCAACGGCACCGTACGCGCAGACTTTGAGACAAAAGCAGATCAGGAAATCGTTACCGAGCAGCGTCTCAAAGGCTCGTGTCCATTTTTATTTGCCTTCAACGGCAAGCAGATGGAATTCGTCAAGGATGCCGTGCCGTGGAGCTCTGCAATCGGTTTGCGCATCAACACGCTGGGAACAGCGCGAGTGGAAGCGACCGAAGAGTGGTACAAGATCAGTCGCGATCAGCTTGTTCCTCGTGACGGTTATTACGACCTGAGGATCACCGGCGAACTCTGGGAAACATACTATTACGACCAGCTCAGCCTCATGGTCGTCGATCATCCCGAAGGAACCGACATCTTTGTCGACGAGCGTTTTGTTATTCCGCCGGCGAAACTCGAAGTGACAACTGTTTCAACGCCCCGCAAGATCGCGCGAGCCGTCGACGATAACGGACAAGACGTCACCAGTATCGTAAACACCCTGGACGGAAACTACCTCGACACATTTGGACGCGGGCGTTATCAGGGCGTGACGCGAGATCACTACGTGGAGATCGATCTCGGTAATGATGCGCCGTCCGGTGGTCCGCTCTGGTTGATCGCAAACGGCTGGATGCACCCCACCGACTCGTCAATCAATGTCGCGATCAGCCAGGGGCAACAAGATCCGGCGAAACCTCTCAGCCTCGAAATTCCAGACGGACGTGGTGGCTGGCGAGTGGCACGACCCAACCTCGGATTTCCTGCCGGACGCAAGAAAATATGCCTGTTTGATCTGACGAACATATTTCCGCCGGATATTCCCCGCCGCGTGCGCTTGCGCACGAATCTGGAGATTTACTGGGATTCGCTCGAATGGGCAGCCGGAATTCCAAATGCCGAGCTAAAAACCACGCGCCTGGATCCGGAAATGGCCGATCTACACTATCGTGGTTACTCTGTTATCAACCAAAAGGATGATTCCTCGCCGCAACTGCCAGACTACAATCACCTCTCGAGCTCAAAACAGATCTGGCGGGATCTGATCGGCTACTATACGCGGTTCGGCGACGTGCGCGAGCTCTTGAAACAGGCTGACGACCGCTACGTGATAATGAACGCCGGCGATGAAATGTCGTTCCGGTTTGCGGCGCCGCCATCACCGCTGGTTGGTTGGGTGCGCGATTATGTGATAGTGGGTGACGGCTGGATTAAGGACGGAGATTACAATTCCACTTTTTCAAAGACCGTTTTGCCTTTGCCGTATCACGCCAGGAACCAGTACGTAACCCCGCCGAGCAGGCTCGAGGATGAATGGGTGTACCGGCAGCATCCTGAAGACTGGCAGAAATATCACACGCGCTACGTCGCGCCCGATGTGTTTAGAAACGGATTGAGGACTCAAACCAGGAAATGATTCGCGGTAAGACAGCCAGAATTATCCTGCTGATCTGTTTTGTAGCCCTGCTCGCAACGCCACTCGTGCTGAAGCGACTCGCGAAGAATCGCGAAGTCGCAGTTGCCGATCCTTCGGGCGCGCTGGCACGCTACGGGTTTTATCTTCAGGAAGTGGCGCAAGCCTCCAAAGTCAACTTCAAACACCAGGCGCCCACGCTTGACCATCGCCTCGATCACATCATGCCGCAAGTGGCCTCGATGGGCGCGGCGGTTTCGGTGGCCGATTTCAACCGCGACGGCTGGCCGGATCTATACGTGACCAACAGCGGCGAGGGAAGTCGGAACTCGCTCTTCAAAAACAACCAGGATGGTTCGTTTACCGATGTCGCCGCGGAAGTCGGGATAGCAGATCTCAATCAGTACGGCACGGGCGTTTCGATGGGCTCGGTTTGGGGAGACTACGACAACGACGGTTACGAAGATCTGTTCGTTTACAAGTGGGGCAAGCCGGAGCTCTTCCACAATGATGCGGGACAGAAGTTTTCGCGCGTGACTGACAAGGCAGGATTGCCGGCGTGGGTCAATGCGAACACCGCCGTGTGGTTCGACTACGATCGCGATGGACGTTTGGATCTGTTTCTCGGCGGCTACTACGCGGAAGACGTCGATCTCTGGCATCTGAAAAACACAAAGATGATGCCCGAGAGTTTTGAGTACGCGCAGAACGGCGGGCGCAAGTATCTCTTCCGAAATCTCGGCGACGGATCGTTTGAAGAAGTCAGTCAAAAAGTCGGGATCGATACCAGGCGCTGGGCGTTGGCCGCAACCATCGCGGACCTGCGCGGCACGGGCAATCAGGATCTTTTCATCGCCAACGACTACGGCATCTCCGAACTCTACTTCAACGATGGCAAGCATTTTCGCGAAGCCGGCAAGCAGACGGGCGTCGGTTTCTCACCGAAGAGCGGAATGAATGCGTCCATCGGAGACATTCTCAACCAGGGCCGCTACGCGATCTACGTTTCCAACATCTCCGAAGAAAACATCCTGCTCCAGGGCAACAATCTTTGGGTGCCGCGCGATGGAACGAGCGGCGATACGCTCGAATACGACAACCTCGCGCGCGCGATGGACGTCGAGGTCGGCGGCTGGAGTTTTGGCGCTCAGTTTGGCGATCTCAACAACGACGGCACGCTCGATCTTTATCTCGTGAATGGTTACGTCTCGCTCGATCGCAATCAGAATTACTGGTACGACTTCTCGAAGATCGCCGGCGGCAACTCGACGATCATCTCCGACGCGGCAAACTGGCCCGCGATGGATGGTCGCAGCCTGTCCGGTTACCAGCAGAAAAAAGTTTGGCTTAACGACGGCGCGGGGAAGTTTGTAAATGTGGCGCAGGCGGTTGGAGTGAGTGATGTTTTTGACGGGCGCGCGGTGGCGCTTGTCGATCTCTGGAATCGTGGTGTGCTCGACGTCGTGGTTGCAAATCAAAAAGGACCGTTGCTCATTTACAAGAACGACGTCGCGCCGGAGAACAAGTGGATCAGTTTTGATCTCGAGGGCGCGCAGAGTAATCGCAGCGCGATCGGCGCGGAAGTGCGTTTGTTCTGGGACGGGCACCAGCAAGTGCAACAGGTCTCGGGCGGCAGCGGCTTTTGCTCGCAGAACCAGCGGCGGTTACATTTCGGGCTCGGCAAGAATCCGCAAATCGAGAAAGCTGAGATTCGCTGGCCATCAGGACACATGCAAACGATTCAACAACCCGTTGCCGGGCAAGTCTACAAGATCAAGGAGTCAGCATGAGCCAAACGGCTGTCGAACCTGTTGCTGCTCCAACCGCTCCGGCGTGGAGAAAGTTCTCCTTAAGTAACCGCTATGTGCCGCCGCTTTTTATCACCACGATCCTGGTGGTGGGCCACTTTGCGTACGGCATTCTCGAGAGTTACGAAAGAACGGCGCTCGCGATCGTTTGTGCACTCGCAGCTGAGGTGGTGCTGGGTCGGATCTTTTTTGGCAAGTGGATCAATTTAGCGAGCGCGTACATCTCGGGCATCAGCGTCGGGATTCTGCTTCGCTCGCCTGCGTTCTGGCCGTACGCGTTGTGCAGCGTGATCTCGATCATGTCGAAGTATGTGCTGCGCGTGAAGGGCCGGCATCTTTGGAATCCGTCGAACTTCGGGATCTGCGTGTTGTTGTTTCTGGCGCCGGAGACGGTGGCGGCGCTGACGATTCAGTGGGGCAACTTTATCTGGCCGCTGCTGGTCATCTGGGTGCTTGGATCGATCATTATCTGGCGTGCGAAACGAATTCACATCAGCGTGACTTATGTGCTTTCGTTTCTGGCATTTGCGTTCCTGCGTAGTTGGATTACGGGAGACCCGTGGCGCTCTGAGATTTCTCCGATCACGGGACCGATGTACCAGCTCTTCGTGTTCTTCATGATCACGGATCCGAAGACGACGGTGAAGTCGATCAAGTGGCAGTGCATCGTGGTGTTTATCGTGGCGTTTGTAGAGATGTTGCTGCGTCTCAATCACGTAGTTTACGCACCGCTGTACGCCTTGTTCCTCGTTGGACCAACAGCGATGCTGATCGAGATCTGGTTGGAATCGCGGAGCGCGAAGGCGGCATAAAAAATTTTCCCGCAAAGGGCGCAAAGGCGCAAAGAGTGACTGGGTATTTTCTTTGCGTCTTTGCGCCTTTGCGGGAAATTCTTCCAAGACAAATATGACTCTTCGGTATTACTTCTTGATATGTCTGGCACTCTTAGTTTGTGCTTGCAAACAGTCCGCGCAGGTAGCGCCTGCGGCGAACTCTTCCAGCGAGCAAGTGGCCGCAGCGTCTCCTTCGCCGAGCCCGACACCACCACGCCCTTCTGGTCCAATTGAATACACCGACGTCTCTAACGAAGCTGGCATCCGTTTCAAACACAACAGCGGCGCCTTCGGTAAAAAATATCTCCCGGAAACGATCGGCGCGGGTGGCGCATTTCTCGACTACGACAACGACGGCTGGCAGGACATCCTGCTCGTCAACTCGATGGACTGGCCCGAGAACAAGAAACGCAAATCATTTCCCGCGCTCTATCACAACAACAAAGACGGAACGTTCACTGACGTAACGTACCAGGCAGGTCTCGGCGTCGAGATGTACGGCCTCGGCGTCGCCGTTGCCGATTACGACAACGACGGCAACGAGGACATCTACATCACCTGCCTCGGTCCAAATCGTCTCTTCCGTAACCTCGGTGGCGGAAAGTTTTCGGACGTCACGGTGCGTGCCGGCGTCGGCGATCCGGGTTTCTCAACCAGCGCCGCGTGGTTTGACTACGACAACGACGGCAAACTCGATCTGTTTGTCGGCAACTACGTCGAGTGGTCAGTCGAGACGGATAAATATTGCACTCTCGACAACAAAAATAAATCCTACTGCACGCCGCAGACTTACAAAGGCCAGAGCGCGTCGTTATACAAAAACCGCGGCAACGGCACTTTCGAAAACGTCACCGCGCGCGCCGGCGTCAACGATCCGGCAGGCAAGACACTCGGCGTCGCCCTCCTCGATTACGACGACGACGGCTGGATGGATCTCTTCGTTGCGAACGATACCGAACCAAACAAACTCTATCGCAACAACCGTAACGGCACGTTCACTGACAACGCCGTGATCGCCGGCGTTGCTTTCAGCGAGGCCGGCACGCCGCGAGCGGGCATGGGCGTCGATGCCGCTGACTACGACGGCTCAGGCAAGCAGAGTGTCGTGATCGGCAACTTCACAAACGAAAGCATCGCGCTCTATCACAACGACGGTTCCGGTTTGTTTACTGACGAAGCGCCCGCATCTGGCATCGGAAAGACGTCGGCGCAGTCGCTGACCTTTGCGTGCTTCTTCTTCGACTACGATCTCGACGGCCTGCTCGATATCTTCGCTGCGAACGGTCACGTTTCCGATGACATCAGCGTGGTCCAACCAACCGTCAAGTACGCACAGCCGCCGCATCTCTTCCGCAACAAGGGCAAGAAGAAGTTTGAAGAAGTGACTTCGAAACTCGGTCGCGCATTGAATCGCGCAATTGTCGGACGCGGCGCGGCTTATGGTGACTTCGACAACGACGGCGATCTGGATCTGTTGGTGACCACGAACAACGGACCAGCCCGACTACTGCGCAACGACAACGCAAATCAAAACGACTTGCTGCGCGTAAAAACGATCGGTTCGAGATCGAATCGCGACGGCATCGGCGCGAAAGTCGTAGTCAAAACTTCGAAAGGTCGAACGGTGTACGGCATGGTCCGCACCGGATCGAGTTATTGTTCGCAATCTGAATTGCCGTTGACGTTCGGCTTAGGCAAACCGGAAGAAGGAACCACGCTCACGCTCGAGGTCACGTGGCCCGGAAATCAGAAGGAAACGTTCCCCAACATCAAACCCAACCAAATTGTTGTAGTCCAGGAAGGCAAGGGAGCAACCACTCAGGAACCGATCGTCTTCACGCGACCAAATCCGTCATAAATCCGCGCAGATCAGTGGCGCAGTTTGTCCGCGTCTTTTTTGATGTGCGCGCTGAGATGAATCAGGCTCTCCAAATCACGTCGAGCTTTCTTCATTTGTTCCACGTTGATCGTGTTTGGGTTCTCGATCGATGGATTGGTCACAAAGCTTCTGATCTGATTACAAAGTTTGATCAAAGAATCTTTGATTGGCTCGTCCTTTGATTTTTCGATCTCACGCGCTTCTTCGTCTGACAGGCCCAAGGCCAGTGAATGTTGCACTCGGCTCGCTCGCTTATTGATCTCGGCAGTCGCGTCTGAAACAAACTGGTAGTTGAGATCATCTTTTGACGTGAGCGCGCGCGCGATCTCATTGTGAAGCGAAAGAATGCGATTGAAGTCTTCTTCCGTCTGTGCCATCAACGCCTCGACTTGTCGTTTATCCTTCGGGGCGGTCGATTCATTCCCGAAATTTCTTAAGTCATACTCACGGCGACTCATTTCCTGCTGGCGCATGCGTTCGGCGTTGACTTTATTGACTGGAGGTGGACCACCGCCCTGCGCGAACACAGGGAGAGCAGAAAGGAGGAAGAGGGGGAGTGCGCTTAACAAGTATTTGCTCATACCAGACCTCCCACTTTTTGTGTGGCGACAGTATGAGCGCTTGCAGTTTAGAGTTCAAGCTGAACACTGGCACTTTTATGCCTTTTTGCGGTTAATCCACAAGGGGAGTTGACGGATTGTTTGCTATGTACTAATTATTCTTATCGATTACCTGTTTGAATTCTGGCCCGCTGCTTCTAATTTTCTTCCCTCCAAGGTGACGGCCCGGCGACTTTTTTGATATGCGACGAATCGACCTAAAGAGAGCAAGTGTGGCTCGTTCAAATACGATCCGCAATATCAATCGCCAGATCGTTTTGAACTACGTTCGCGAGCGCGGACCCATCTCGCGCGCCGAAATTGCCCACGAAACAGCCCTCCAACGCTCGACAGTCTCGCTGATCGTTGAACAACTACGGGTCGACGGATTGATCGAGGAAGTGAGTGGGGAATCGACCGGCGGTCGACCTCCCGTGCTGTTGTCGCTGCGCACGGCTGACGCTGTCGCGATTGGCGTTGACCTCGGAACTACGCGCACCATCGTCGCTACGAGCGATCTTGCCGGTCGAGTTTTGGATCAGGAACAGTTTGAAACTAATCCCAACGCCTCTAAGACGACTCAAGCGATTATCGACTGCGCGCAAAGATTTATCAGAAGAAACAACGGCACGATCGAAGGCATCGGCGTCAGTCTTCCCGGTCTCGTCGATCCGGAAGGTAAAGAGCTATTCATTCCGACGTTCAACTGGCGCGATCTGCCGCTTGCAAGTGAGATCAGTGAAGCAACCGGATTGCCCGTGACGATGGATAACGACGCGAACGCTGCTGCGCAGGCGGAGTTGTGGTTCGGCCGTCCCGAGATCAGGGAAGTGCGCGACTTCATTCTCGTCCTGGTAGAGACCGGCGTCGGCACCGGAATTATTTTTGACGGCCAGGTCTACCGCGGAGAAAACGGCGCCGCAGGTGAGTTCGGGCACATGACGATCGGACAAGGCGCGCCCGTGGCTTGCGCTTCGGGAAGTCGTGAGTGTTGGGAAGCGTTTGCGTCGGAACGTTCGGCTCTGGCGCGTTTCAAGGATTTGTCGAGCGGCCGCAATGGAAAATCTACAACGAGTTTCGCCGACTTAATCGACATGGCATTGCGCAGCGACGGCGCTGCTCGCACTGCGCTCAAAGAAACTGGTCACTATCTCGGTATCGGCATCGCAAACCTGATCCGCGGTCTTGCGCCACAGGCCGTGATTGTCGGTGGTCCGATCGTGCGCGCCTGGCCAGTCATCGCCACCGACATCCAAAAAACGGTCGAAGCGACGATCTGTCGCGGTCTACCTTCCACTCATATCATGGCCTCAACCCTTGGTCCGGAGCCGACGCTGATGGGTGCGTTAAGCCTCGTCCTGGCCAGTAAGTTTGCCTCAATCTCAGTGACCTAAACTTTAGGGTTTGCAGTGTCGAAAAGATGCCACGAGCTTGTAAAGATGCCACGGGCTTGTCCCGTGGAGTGTCACGATGTCCGCTACACACCAACTAAAAAATCTCGCTTGGATGCCACGGCCTTGAGCCGTGGAGGTTTCACGTTCGCAGCTACTGTAGCCTCGAACGTGAGGCTCCACGGGACAGGCCCGTGGCATCTGAATCGGTTTTTGGTGTGTGATGTAGCAGTGAGCGTGAGGCTCCACGGGACAAGCCCGTGGCATCTGAATCGGTTTTTGGTGTGTGATGTAGCAGCGAGCGTGAGGCTCCACGGGGCAAGCCCGTGGCATCTTTGCAAGCCCTACTTCTGTATAGTCTGAAAACAAAGTCGCCTGGGGCTTTTGCCGGGGCCGTGAACAAAGCCCCAGTAAAATAGGCGTTTTTCCGGGAGGTTCACAATTAAAAATAAAAAATCCTTGACAACAAATGGGTTTGGTATTAAATGCTTTTGACAACTACTGCAACAAAGTAACACTCAGAAAAAAATTAGCTAAGGAATTTACTCCCAACCAGGGTACGCGGGCAGCTTAATAGTTCTTGATTTCGTTCGGAAACACTGAGGAGGTGTTGTATGTCGATCAGGTCTTGGGTGCGAGCGTCGTTGCTCATGCTGAGTATTGGATTGCTTGTCGGCATAAACGCCCAGTCGAGCACCACGGGAAATATCACCGGCACGGTGAGAGACCCGCAAGGTGCCGCGGTGCCCAAAGCGGAAGTCACGATCACGGACGAGAAGACCGGCGTGTCGCGCACGCTCTCCGCCACTGAGGATGGCTTCTACAACGCTACCAGCTTGCCTGCCAGTCTCTACACGGTCAGCACCGCTCCCGCGGGATTCAAGAAGACACTCATCACCGGCGTCGACCTTCACGTTAACGAAAACAAAACCGTGAATCTCGACCTTCAGGTGGGCCAGGTGACGGAAACGGTAACCGTCACGAGCGAGGCAGCTCCGGTCGAACTGCGCAGCGGCGAGGTCAGCAGCCTGATCACCGAGAAGC
>Ga0070689_100000046_pt1 | contig 76361 bp, 123 predicted proteins | sample KBSS23HmetaG_FD_64669 | JGI IMG/M metagenome (GOLD analysis project Ga0070689, IMG submission 64669) | Switchgrass rhizosphere microbial communities from Kellogg Biological Station, Michigan, USA - KBS S2-3H metaG | ecosystem: Host-associated > Plants > Roots > Rhizosphere ...
ACATCGGAATAATAGCGGTACGGTATGCCCGTGGGGGATACGCCGCCCGTGCGCCCCGTGCGCTGGTTCTCATGCGTGCTGAGGGCGTGCTCTGATGTGTACCCTACCGTAGCCTGCCATCCGCTTGATGTGCGCTTTGGCCCATCCATGTAAGCCGTGTCGCGTAGATGCTCGCCCTTGCGATGCTGCACAGTGCCTGATGCGCCACGCGATGAGGTCGTGCCGTGCAGTGCGCCGTAGGGAGCCGCTTCACGCGATGCCTGATAGAGCCTTCGCATGGCGTCTTGCGCATAGAACCGTGAGGCAGATTGTTGCTGCGCGTCGAGGGCGTATAGATTCTCTATGACTTGGCTTAGGCCGCGTAGTTCAAATGGCATATTTACCTCCTAAACCCTGATTTCCCAATGATGCGGCGACGTCTCGTCGTACATAAGCTCTAGCCGCAATATCGGTGGCGTAGTGCCGTCCGGCATGGTGAGCCGCGAGTCATACCGTATCGTCGACGTGCTATCGAGTATCACTAACGCCATAGACGTTACATCGCGCCCTGTCACGTCCCTGATGATGCGTATCTGATGCTCTACTCGCGCCGCGACTGATACGGCTGTGCCATAGGTCGGCGTGCCGTAGTCGTCCAGTGAGGCGAACGGCGCGATGGATACGCGATGGATGAGGAGGCTGCGAAACTCAGGGTCTAGGGGCATGCTAGTTACTTCTCATTCCAGGGTTAAGAAGGCCACGAACCCAACATTTCTATCTTCTCATCTGTTCTGCCAACGGTCAAACACGATGCGACATTGCCAAACACCGGGCCAAGGTTAAAATCAGCATAGCCATCATGGAATGTAAATCCCTGCCCTATGCAGACATATTGTCTTTCATCTGGCTTTACATGCTTTTCGATGGAAAACTCTTCAATCTTATCTTCGTCTTCTTTATTCCCAGATAGGTTTATCCTAGAATAGAATGCGTCTCCTTCTACCTTATTGACAACACCTAACGGGCGAGACATAATATCATGGAAATTGTCTATTTCTTCTTTTGTGAAACCGTCCCAGAAATTGCTCATATTTGCCTCCTGAATTCGTTAGCTACTTCGACTCAGGGTCTAAGGGCATCTACGCTGCTTCAGTCTCGTTTTGACATTGCGCCATCTGATTGGACATATCCCCCATGATTTCACTACGCAAGTCTAGTTTTGCTATCCCCTTGTCCCATGCCTCCTTGAAAAGCTGACGATTGAGGTCTTCGTCTATTCCTTGCAGCTTATATTCATAGCTCATCATACTACCATCGAAATGCAAAGATATCGATTCTGGATAGCGAAGGAGTTTCCCATATCTAGGGATAGATAAGCGAATTTTTGCATGTGATGATTCGCAGATTTCGGCCATATCCTTATTGCGGAAAGGCTCAGCGCATGCCTCGCATACAAACATCTGCACTGCGTACATATTTGCCTCCTGAATGCCTATACTGCCTCAATACTGCGTTTGTATGGCCATAAATAGTTTAATGAACTCTCGCACAGCCCGCCACCACCCTGCGTGCTGCTTGAGCCATAGCTGATCGATAGCGAGCCAATGCGACGTTGCGTCACCGTTTGGTTGCGCTGCTCGTTGTTGTATCGGTGCATGACCGACTCAATCGCTGCCTGCCTAATGTCAGCCGGTAGCGTACCGGTCTGTCCCGTAGTGTACCCAGCCGTATACGTCACACGGTACCGTGGCCGCTCTGATCCCGGCATGGGGTATCGCTCCAGCGTCTGCCCGTACTGCGTGGACCAGCACCACCCCGTCTGGCGGTACAGAATGCCCGCCATCGCGTCTGCAATCTCGTAGTCAGTCAGCGTCTCGGGGTCGTCGGGGTTGAGTATATCCTCGACGAGCGATACAGCCGTGATGGGGACTCCAGGGTAAGCGCCTCCTACACGCTGGCACCCTAGCAGTAGATGCACATTGCCATAACCCGGCACTGTCTCACGGTACACCTGAGAAATCAGATGGTACCCGAGATACTGACGGATACTGGCACTGACTGACGTAATGACGTCGATCATATGCGCCTCATCCGTCACGACATTAGCCTGGCTCAGAAAAGACTCAGGCAAATCCTGAACCTCAATGAGCCGCGTGTCGTTCACTGATGCCGGGGTAACAATGCTGATCGCCATTACTCACCCTGCATGAGCTGTTTGATCAACTCATCTGCGTCGGCCTCACGAATGGCATGCGGATTGACCACGTTGCCCTCAGCATCAACAACGTCCCACCATGCGGGGTTGGGTCGTTGCTGCTTCGTATACTGCGCGGGCGCGTCAGGGTCAACGACAGGTACGGGAAACTCCTCATCGCCATCCTCGACTACCACGGGCTCTTTGGCAACGGGGGCCGCATCCATCATCTTATCCATAGGCGGGGCGTCCATCGCTTTCGCCTCGGGCATCTCGTCGTCCATCACCGCGACCTTTTTTACATACACGAGATAGTTGGCTTTCTCAGGATCGCAAGTAATTCTATCTTGCGTATTGTAAGGCGGGTAACCGCAAATAAACCGGACAACTACATCTTCTGCCATGAGTTAGCCTCCTATGTTGCAGGGTAAATCTGGCCGCCGCCGAACACAAACACAGCAGAGACTACTGCCGTGTCGGTATCCGCTGCGCTCAGATCAGCCGTGCATTGCAGCCTGATATACTGCCGAGCCATGTCGAGGGGGATATCCAGCGTGATCATTCCTGAGATCGTATCGTCACCCGTACCTACAACCGTCTCAGGATAGGCAGGCGACAAGTCGGCGGGTGCGTCGCTGAAATCGTCTGCCGTGTCGTCCTGAACGTTTGCCGTAATCGTTAGCGTCTCATCAGCCGCTAACACAGCCGAGTACGTGATGACCACTTTGCAGCTTAGATAGATACTGCCGAGAGCGAGTCGGTCAATCGTAGGCCCGTTGACCTCTTCACCGTCATCGCCCGCACCCGCTACTAGCGATGCAGGCGTTAAGGCGATTGCAGAGGCAATGTAAGCACCAATATCATGCGGACCCATCATCGTTATCCTCTATATTGCCCCTGCAATGGGTTAAGCGGGGTAAGTGTCCACACCACCAAACACGAAGATGCCGCAAATCGCGACCGTGTCCGTGCCACTCGCGCTCAGGTTCGCTGTCACCTGTGCACGGATATACTGGCGTGCCATCGTCAGCGGCACGTCAAGATGCACAGTGTTGTAGATCGTCCCGGCACCCGTCTCCACCACGGTCGCAGCATAGGCGGGCGACAGGTCGGCAGGCGTGCCATTGAACGCGCTCGCTGTGTCGTCCTGGAGGTTTGCTGTAATCGTCAGCGTCTCAGACGAGGCGAGCACGGCACGATAGCCAATGATCAACTGGACGCTTTGAGGATGCGTGGCCAGCCCAAGCAAATTACAAGCGGGGCCATTCACTTCCACGCCATCATTGCCTGCACCTGCTGTAATTGTGGCAGGGATCAGCGCCAACTCAGACGAGATATAGGCCCCAATATCTTGTGGCACCATTTCAGTTCTCCTAAATGTAATTGTACCCAAGTGTTACCGTATTGGGGGCTATTACGTCGTTACCGTTACCCAGTCCACGTCCTTGAGATAGGCGATGGACTCGGCATGTCGCACAACCATGTCATGCTCGACAATAGCGCGAACCACGTTCTGATCCAGCGAGAAGGCAGACACCACGCCAGAGCCGTCATGGTACGCAGCGGTGTCAGAGGCAGACAGCATCAGAGAGGTCGTCTCGCCAATCACCACGTCAGCGAAATCAGCCAGGTACAGCTCGCTTTCAGCCGAACCCGTTACCGTCAAGTCAATCGGGATTTGCGTGGTCGTGGCAAAGGGCCATCCCCACAGCGTTCCGCCGAGCATCTCTTGCCGGAAGACATAGTTGCTGTTGGCGTCAAGCGCGGTCATGAGAGCGATCTGGGTACGCGGGGCCATCACCCAACTGGGGCGAATCATGCGAACGTTGGATTGCATGAGCAGCGTGATCAGACGACCGAGGTCATTGATGACGTTCTCAGTCACGGGAGAGGCATTGCAGGCGATGGCATTGGCCGATGGTGTCCAAAACTTCAGACCTTTTGGGCTTCCCGCCGTACCATCACCGCGAATAAATGCGAGATCGGAACGTTGGGCAATCGCGGCCACGAGGTCATCGCGGATCATCGTATTGGTGTCGCCAGCCGTGCGCCGAATCATGTCGTTGGAGACAGGCACGATAGCAGCCAATTTCTTCGCCACCATCTGCACCTGGCCAAACACAGGCTGAGTTGCCGGGGCATTCTGGTTCTCACCGATGTATCCAGCCGCGCTGCCTGCCGTAAGCTTGGGCAGAAGGAACGTGCCGCTCGTCATCGACATGGTGATGGGATTTAGCTGGCGGATGGCCGACATGGGGCGCAGCAATTCGATAACGCTGGTGGCCATCTCTTCCGGCACGAGGAACCCGCCCGCCGTGGCATCCGTAGCGGCGAGGGCCTTGCAGATGGGGTCATCGCCATAGTTCTTGTAGTACCAATCGGTCGCGGCAGAGACAATGCCCTTGCCCGCTGCGATGGCACGAATCATGCGCGTCACCTGATCCACTTTGGCGAGCTGATGAGGCGGGGCCGACACAGCGCCGCCCGCCTGGCGCACAAGCGCGTTGACGTGAGCCAGGGCACTCGCCACGCCGTCTTGTGGAACCTCGGAGGTAATGATGTTTTTGCCAGCAAGGAATTTGTCATATTGCTCGCGCATGGGAGCCATATGCGCTTCAATGGTCTCGGCAATGATCGGACCGCAGATGTCCTTGAGCATGCCAATCATGCGGACTTCGTTGTCTTTTGTGAGGGTAGCTGCTACCATCTCAATTTCCTTAGTAGGTAAGGGTTAGCGGGGCAGACGTCCGTACGTCCTCAGTACTTCCTCGGTCAGCAGCTTGTCAGTCTCCTCACGGACAACATCACTGACTAACGCGACCATGCTCTTCATCCAATCATCATCCGGCTCAGGATCAGGCTCTTTAACCTCAGGCTCTTCAATCAGCCCTGTGAACCACTGGTTAAACTGCACCACTTCATCAATGTCGATGACCTCGCCTTGTACCACTTCCACTAGCTCAGCCTGCTCGGCCTTCTCAGGCTTCAGCGACTCGGCTTCTTCGAAGAATCCCGCCATCTCTAGCAGGTTGACCAAGTCCGCATCTCGCACGTCGTCTTTGCCAATGGCGCGAACGAATTTGGCATAGGCTTCCCAGGCGTCAGGGTCGCGTTGCCAGGGCGCAGAACGGCCAAATGCCTGGTAGTGGCTGGCTAAATGTGCAAGTGCTGCATCAGCATCGTCGGAGGCAACAACGATGAGCGGCAGCTTCGATGCAGCACTTGCGACGCCGCGCCATGACACACTGCCGTCATGGCTGTTATGGTGTGGGAGCAGGAGGTCATCGTAGGAGCGGGGCGGCATGTGCTTAGCCACAGCGAAATGGCCAGCAATGCGCTTTGTCTCGCGCGTAGAGAGGGTGTGGAACGGGGTGTCTGCGCCTGCGAAGTCTGCAAGTTGCGGGGATTTCCATTCGGCGGACATCGGGGCCGTGCGAGCGGATACGTCGCCTGGAACGTGTAGCGTGCGATGCGCCTCATTGACTGGCTCAGTAGAAGCCTCAGCCTCAAGTCTCTTGATATGATCATTAATGTCTGCTCTAATGTCAGACATGTCAGCAACAAGAGTTAGGGAGACTTCTGAGGAACCTGTTGAGGCTAGCCCAGGATTACCAAGCGAATATGTTTTGTGATCAGCCGCGGCCTTATGTGCGGCCTCTACCTTGCTCTTGGGTACCCAGATACCCGCCTCGCCGTGCCATTCGTCTAGCACGCGCTCACACCACGCCACATAGGGCGCAATCGTGTCCGCACCGAGTGCAGACCGGGCCTCGACTAGGGCTTCGGGGTTAGATGGGACGGAGACTACGGAGTGTTCGAGCAAGAGTTGCGAAGTGAAGTCAACGCCGTTGCGCTCGTTGTTGATGACATACGTGCGCGGGGCGAATCCGACAGAGACCGCGTTGAGGAAACCGCCTTTGACGAGTTGGTAGATGGTGTCAGCGAATGGATAGACGTCTCGTGTGGCAAACTCGTCAATGGAGCTGAGACGATTCGGGGCTTGGTGGAGTTCTACGGACTTGCCAATAGACGGCTCGCCGTAGATATGGCCCCAGAGCACGACAGGACACTGCCGGTACTCGGTAATATCCCAGCCCTGTTGGTCAATTGTATCTCTGTCGCGGTCTACGGATGGGGTAGAGAGCGTAAACTGAATGCGCCGGGTTTCCTCCGCAAACGTCTTCGAGGTCGCACCGGCAAAAGATTTGCGGAGCAATAGATCATCAGGGCTAGATTCGCCCTGAATCGCCTTTTGCTTCCATTCATCGAGGGGGATATAACGAAATCGGTTGGACATAGCAATACCCTGTGATAGAGTATCGCGCCGTCTCAACCGAACCAAGCGCGGGGGATATTAGATTATTCTGCTATAAATATATATAAAGGCTAAGCGTTTGTCCACAAATAGGATAAATATCCATGTGAATCATCTCGGCATTGGATATTGGCACAATGCCGAGAGCTAATGGCGAGTGCTATTTTGGCTACAGTGCTTCCTCATATCCCTGTTGTGTCAAGACGTATCCCGCGCCTGTGCGCTTGATATAGCCTCTGGTTTCCCACCGTCTCAACGTCGAATCACTCGGCATTACGCCTCTGAGTAAATCACCGGAGCGATGCTGCCCATAGATGCGGTCAGATTTTTGGCCTAATGCAGCTCTGAGTTTTTTCGACGTAGTTGGATGAACATTATGATGCAAGGCCATCGTTATTACTCCTCATCTGTGCCAATAATTTCTAAGTCGAGAACTCTTCTAATCTCATCTCTAGTCATCGCGTTATCAAAGTCTTGCCTCTCATACTCCTCGATTGCATTCATGATGGCATCCTCTTCTGTCTCTCCCTCTCCCATCATACACAACCCTAGCCAGACTCTGTATGTCTCAGTCATATACGTTTTACCCTTCGTGCTCAACAACAAAAACCCAATTCCGTTCAACTCCATCTATTTTCTGCATAATCAACATTCTGTCATCGTCAAAAACGATGAATGGATTTAGTAAATCAGATTCGAGTCTGTCAGATGTTGCTTGTGTCGTAAAAGCAAACGTTTTGACCCATCCACATAGCACTATCTCTGCTTGTTGTGCACATACTTTCCATAGAACGGAAATATCATGGTCTTTTATATTTTCTCCATCATGGCCTTGGCACATAGATTTTTGACAGCCATCAAATTCAACTACTTTATATATTTTACGACCTAGCAAATTCAGGGCAACATCTGCAACTTGTTCTACATTAAGAGAAGTAAGCGTTCCAGCCCAACGTCGGTTAATCTTTCTCATATCTGTTGTCTCTTCGTTATTCTAATTACTAAGCTGCTTGCAACTGTGATTCGCGCATCTGAGCGTACACTTCGCGCAGAGCTAAGGCAAAGGCTGCCCGATAAGAGTCACAAGCATCTCGAATTTCTTTGGCGATCTGATGAGCGCGGTGAAACATATCAGCTTTGCTTGCCACAGGGAACAAAAACATCTGAGATGCGTGGGATTTAGAAGCTACCTGAGTCGTCTGTGGTTTGACGCGGATGAGTACTTGTGTTTCCGTGCGGTGCGTCCCTGTTACGTGCTGAATAGTTGCTTTACTATGATAGTTGAGCCAAGACTCAGCGTTCTTAATAGCTGAGTCAGAATCCACATCCCAGAATGAATCCACAAAATTTTTGCCGTCCCAAATGCAGACTAAGTAAGGCGCAGTCAGTTGCGTCGCTTGTGGGTCTGCGTCCGTGGACGCGTATTCAGCTACCAGAGTCAGAACACCATACTGAGAAGTCCGACGGTAAATTTCAGATCGAATCCCAGAAGCAGCGATAGTCTTAGCCCAAGCGCGCGCTTTCTTAAGAGTCGAAGTCTGGCCATAATCAATACCCCAAGAAGGAGCGCCTTTGGGATACGTGGTCACCAAGTAGAATGCCTTACTCATGTCTATCACCCTTCAGTTAGTTCTTGTTGCTGTTCTCATCCTCTAATCATTAATATACTACGAGTGGTGACATATGTCAACGCTTTGGGTGGTGAAAAATGTCATTGCGCCAATTTTTTTATTCGGCTATATTACACTATATATAATAATATTAAAGGAGGTAATATGGAATCATTCGGTGACAGATTGCGTCGGTTGAGGGAATCCAAGGGGCTGAGCGGGCGGGGACTGGAGGCATCAGCGGGCATATCTAAGGGCATCGTTCAGCGGCTAGAGGCTCATAGTAGAGACTACCCCTCGGTGCCTACGGCTAAACGGTTAGCTCGCATCCTCGGGGTGACGTTGGACTATCTCTGCGGCATGGACCAGGAGTGGGACGAGGCAGGCCACGCAGAGCCTACCTCGAAGCGTGGCGCGTAGACAATGCGACGTGGGTGGATGACGTCTTGGCGCACACCCACTCGCTCATTTCTATTTTAGATCGTGACTCGTTGAAATAGATGACGAACCGCCCCACGGGCCTTCGCTCTAGCTCGCCATCGCAGTGTGAGAGCAACAGCATAATGTCGAGCATGCGGGGCGACAGGGGTATCTCTTTGCCATCGTAGAAGACTTGCAGCATATTGCACTCGTCAGGCTGTTAGGTATTGGTCGATGTGGCTAGTAGTCTGCAAACACTCGTGCATAGACTTATCTTCTGGATGTTCTATAAACCAAATATCGGCTAGGTCATCATAATTTCTATTCTGCTCATGAGTAAATGTGTAGCCTTGGTACATATAATATATCACTGCTTCTTTTTCTAGCCACCAATGCTCACGGTAAAAATCATCTTGAGTCACGATTGCCTCCTAATCGCATAATCTCAACTCCGCGCTGTATCGTCTCATTGAACGGGCTAGCCAATCGCGCCCTGATCAAGTCGCCTTCCTGCTTCTGTAGCCGCTTCAGGCTCAATCGCAACCCCGCAATCTCTTTCTCGTCTTCTACGCTGAGATTGTCGCGTCGCTGCAAATCGGCGACGCGTTCATATATCCGGTCAATGCGCTGATTAATGGCCTGAATGGCTTCTTGGGCCACGGTTGCCTCCTAGTCATACTTGATACTCTCTCCGCACCGGCACAGCACATGCAGTGGTGCGCCCTCCATCGGTCCGTCAGGCGTCTGGAATTTCTCGCCCCACGGAACCCCGTCGGCATTCATCGCCGCTGTCTCCTCGCAGAACGCCTCTAGCCGCTCGTCGGGCGTAACCACCAGAAAGCGACGCGCTCTATTCTTATCAATCGACCCAGAATCAACCGCCTGCGTCCACAGCATCCGCTGGCCCTCGTTCGCTGCGGTATACATCTCGTGTCGCGCAATCGTCTCAGCCCGCCGATAGAGCAGCGAGTCCGCATAGGTCTGCGCCCGTCGCTCGATCTCGCCATCCGGCCTACCATTCTCGGCCAGCTTAGCACGGAACTTCTCGACCTGTAGCCGTTGCTGTGGCAGGAGGCCGATGTGTGCCTGCACTTGCGCCGCAATCTCGCTCGCATCGAGGCTCTGCGCGATCCCATCTGCGATGATCTCGCGTACTGTAGCGCGGCTAGATTCGCTGATGTGCGTCACTAGCGCGGCGGCATTGCGTCTTGCGTAGTCAGCCAGGAACGCGATGGTTTCGTCGAACGAGAGCGGTGAGCCAACACGGTCGCTGAGTTCCCTCGCTGCGCCCTGCCCGCCATCACGCATGGCATTGGCGATTGCTGCGCCCAGGATGGCCCCTAGCGCCGCCTCTAGCGCACCCCAGGGGACCGCATCCCCTGCCGCTGCCTGCTGTGCTGAACGTAGGGCAATCTCTAGGCGTTGCATGTCGATACCGCGTTTCGCATCATCGAATGCGGCGAGTAGCTCACGTCTCAGCCCTGGCTCAAGACGGTCAGATACCCGGTGCACCATGAGGTAAAACTCATCGGGGTCAATCGCGTCAACATGACGTACTTTAGATACGATTTGCTTAGCCGTGGATTGCCTCTCTACCGGGTCATCTTCGATAGCGGGATCATTCTGCGGGTCGGCTTGGGGTTGTTGCGGGCCATTGCCGCCCTGGCCATTGCCGTTACCACTCGCATCGCCACCGTTGCCATCCATGCCAGGCACATTGGTAGGCGCCGGCTCCTCGTATTCCAGGTCTGTCAGGCTATCGACATAGACCAGCCCACTCTGCACCACGTAGCCCGTGGCCTTCGGGTCTGCGTCATAGCCCTGAAGTTCTCGCCATTCGTTGACACTGAGCGCCCACGGGGCCGCTTGCGCTGCGGCTAGCTTCTCTTCTTTATCCTCAGGGATAGGCGAATCGTAATCGATAACCAGGCGTGCGTCATACTGAGGCATGAGACGGTATTGGAGCACCTCACGGAGATGCTCAAGTCTCGGGATGACGTTATTAGTGGCGAACAGAGTCTTGGACGCGATGATGGTGGCCTTGTTGCTGGCGTCTAGAATACCGAGTTGCTCAGGGGGGATACCGAGCACTTGGACAACCCGGTCACGTAGGCTGTCGCGGAGCTCAACAAATTGCTGGCTCTCAAAGCTGGTAGCGAGTTGATGAACCTCAAGCGAGCGCGTGCTAAACCACATTTTGAATGCCCGCATATATCCTTGCAGTTCATTTATCCACTTCTGCTTGAGACGGGTAAGATCATCGGCATTCGCTGGGCTATCAGTAGTCGGTGAGATAATCGTAGGAGATAACGCACCATTGAGGTAGTATGATTTGAGATACTTGCTGCTATACTCGTCTGCGTCAAACTCATCGCCTAGCGACTTAACGATGCCGCTACCGCGGGCGAATGGGTTGAGCGGGTCGGGCGATACAAAGCGCAACACCTCCGTCTCAGGGATCACCCCTTGCCAGCCCTGGAAGCTGACTTCGTAACCCGGTTGCCCTGTATGCGGAATGGACACAATCCACGTTGGCGGAATGGGAACGGCAGATACAGGGATGTTACCTGTCCCACGTTCTAGGAGCCAGTACGCCTCGCCGAGAATGTCCAGGTAAATCTGAGTCAGCTTACGCAACGTGCTGCCCATGAAATAGGCACTAGGCGCATGTAGCAGGGTAAGTACGGGATGCTCTTGTATCTCAACCAATTGACCCCGTATACGCATCGTGTCCAGAGATTTGCAACGCGACTCGAATCCTGTACTGAGCATATCGCGTGGAGGAGCAACGAACTTAGGCCGATAAGGTCCAGGCCGACGCCCACGAGGGGCCTGCACGGCATAGACACGCCACGGGACAGCCGCGACGTTGCTGGCAATCATGTCTGTGGTGGCGCGTAGCCATGGGATATTGCTGTACCCTTTAAGGAATTCAGTGGCACCACGGGGCGGAGAGGTACGGTTCGACAGGCCGGGCACGACAGCGCCGAAATTAGAGGCGGATAGGTCTGCGGCACGAGTTTGCACCGCATCAGGCTCAGTGCTCATAAAGGCAGTAAAGGCGGATTGGAGTCTAGTGAGGAGCGGCATTAGAGTATGTCCCACTGGAGAGCCTGGCGAACAGGCGCAAATGTCAACCCAAGTCCATCGGCTAAGTCCGGCGAACCCGCCTCAAGTTCATTGTCTTTTAGCCGACCCTTCATTGCTTTCTTGCTCTCGATGACGAGCCGCCCGTTGCTATCAATACCAGCCAATTTGATACTAGATAGCTCGCCGCTTAGCGTATCCATATGATCGGGTGGGCCTGCAAATATCGGCTCTTCATCTCGGAGCCATTGCATCATCTGAATCCAGAGATAATCGCGCAATGATTGACCCACAGCATCAGCCTTCTGATCTACCCAATCAGGCACAGACTCTGTTACATTCACAGCGTAAACTTCAGCATGGAGCTGGTCCTGTGGCGGGATTAACCCTAGCTTGCTCTGTGCACGTATCTCTTTCAGCCTGTCGTAGACGCCAGCCCCAAGCCCCACCACATCAACGAATATCTCATCTACGTCCCAAGCGCGTGCGTGGATAATAGCCTTGCCGACTGTGATCATTGTCTCTTGCTTAGCATCAACTTCGGCATGAGAGACGAGTCTCCCGTGACGGCAGACATACGTGATGCGGTCGTCGCCAAACCTAGCCACGTCAATCCCCATACGGCGTTTGCCACGAGGCTTATAGTCGCCAATCTCGCGGTGTAAGGCTAGCTCAACATACTCAATCGAAATAAAGCTGTCGTCGTCGGCATTGGGAAACTCGCCGTCAGCACGAACACGAACGATATTAGACGACTCGCCGTACTTGCGGACTAACCCATCACGGTAGCCGGGCGCACTGAGCGGCGAATCCTGAGACCTAAAATGCAGTGCTGTATATTCTGCTCGGTGCTCTTTATGACTCGCGGCGAAAAACCCACGGTTGCGCGTCGGGTTGCCGATCATCAGAACGCGAGAGTTAGGCGATGCTAGCGCACCTTCTGCCGCCTCATAGATCGTGTCAGGGATACCCGAGCTTTCGTCGAGGATAAACAGCAACTCAGCCGTAAACTCACTCTCATCACCTACTAGGGCATCACCTGATTCACTAACTTCAACCTCAGACGCATGAAGGCCTTGCAACGCTTCAGGGTTCTCTTTTCGTGCTGTACGAGCAACCGCATACCATTCTCTCGGTGCGCCCAAATCGTAGAGACGATCATGCGTCAACTCAAACATGTTGGTGACCCACAATCGCTCGTGGTCGCCTCTCTGTCGTGATAGATCACGTGATCGACGACGCCACTTAGCCAGTTCACCCCAGAGAATGTCATGGAGCTGATGCCCTGACGGCGCTGTACACGCACACCGAGAGAAATCTCGCGTCTCGATGTGCCAGAGGATGATACCCGCTGCAATCGCATCTTTCCCGATGTTATGGCCAGAGCGGACGCTGACTTTTGCACCTGGAGGCGTGATAGCATCGAGTATCTGTCGTTGCTGCCATGTTGGGTTGAGACCGAGACGTTGCCGACAATACCGCTCAGGGTCGCCATGCCACAAGCGACGAAGCGTCTTGTACGCTTCGTATTGCTCGGCAAAGCCAGCTGGATAAGCCTCGCTAGTCTTTTTCGTCTTTTTGCTTGCTGCGGTCATAATCCAATAGCCCGGCCAACCCCTGGCCTGATACAGTCATATCAACCTCGGAACGCTCGACATAGCCTCGGTCGCGGCCTATCGTTTTGAGCGTGAGCGAGACAGCCCACCCCTCTCCGCGCATGACCGCGTTATACAGGGCTAATTCTGCAACATCGATAAACTTCCCACGCTCGGCTTTAAGCGCATCAGCCACGATAGGGTATCTATCTCGGTAATCGTAAATCATCTGCGCTGAACAGCCTAACCGCTCAGCAGCATGATAAACGCCGCCCTTCATCTCTATCAATGCCTGAGCGACTTGCTCTGGCTGAAATTTTGGTTTGCTGCCAGCCATAAATAACTCTCATGCGCGCATAGATAACAAAATGATAAATACGAAACCAGCAATCTCACTCGACCTGACCTTGCGCAAAGTCAGATTTTTTATTCTGCGCTGACTCAGAGAGCGACTCAACGAGAAGATTTTTCACAGCTTGGCTCTTGATCTCAGGCTTAGCTTGGACGAGATGCATCCCGAATTCATTTTTTGAATTCTCTAGTGACGCCCAATCGATATCTTTTCGCCTAATGAGAGGCGTGTCAAAGTGACCCCAAGTATACCGAATAACATGTTGCGGACGCTTGAACCTACGCTTCGTCTCAACGACATACGGCCACTCTCTCTCAAGGCTACGTGCCATTCTGAGCCTACCGTCACCTTGATATAGTTCTGTCATATTGCCTCCTTTCATCGTCATCGTCGTCATTTTGTCTATGAGAAAGATATTCGTTAGTATTGTACATAATCCCATAGATAAGACTTGAAGACACAAATCTGTATCTTCGTTGTATCGCCCTCTCCATCTTACACTCATATTATTTAATATCAATAAACATGAATAGACGTGGACATTTAAAGTAAATGCGTTAATGCTAGTTTTATCTTTTGCGAAAAACGTATAATTCATTCCCGCTATGCCAATATTCTCATATCGATCTACAAACTCTTCTATAGCTGAGAATGCAGGCCCTGATGCACATTCTATTCTCCTTGTTTTGTATCTTCTCCGAATCCTCCTAATGTTGTCATCTAGAATCCAATGCCTATCATGTCCTGAATCTTTTGAATGCTCCCAAATCCAATTTCTAGCAGGTATTGAACCCAATCCTAAGTTACTAAATGGCAATGTCAAGATATGATGTTTAGATATAGATTTTCTATACAAATGCTCTTCTTGCGGCTCTACTACAATGTAGAACGGCACATTGTCTTTTTCTAAAAAATTAGCAGTCAGAGGTTTCTCATACCTCCCTTTCGATACTATATAAATAGGATATTTAGTCATTTTTTACTCATTGAATCTTAAAGAAGCTATATCTTCTCTTTCAGTATAAGGCCACCTCGTACTCCAGGTCTTAGAAGATTTGTAATCTATTATAATGCCATTTTCTTCTACAAATCTTTCTCTGTCTGACTCATTATTAAAATTCATGATTATTTTGAAGTATTCTTCGCCTGTATCATAGTCTGGCATCCCCATCCACTCAGCCGCTTCATTCTTATCTCTAATTTCACTCTCTGGCCTAGTCACCATAAGTAGTGCACTCAATTGCTCTTCATTGAATCCAGAGCCAATAAGCCCATCAGCATCATTGCCGAGAATAGATTTAAGCATCTCAGTCAATTTTCTATCATCTACTATCGCATAATGAGAAATTTCATTATCACTAACAAGAACTTTTAGAGCGCGAGTATCTAGCGAATCGATGTCGAGTATAATAGCCGGAACATATTTTTTACCCATTTTCTTAGATGCCTCAACAACACCGTGCCCAGCTAGTATCGTATAGTCTCTAGAGACAATCACATTTCTATAATATCCGTTTTTCTTTATGCTATGTATGATATGATCAATTTGGTCATCAGGATGCTCTTTATAATTATTAGGATGCTTCTTCAAGTCTGAAATTTTCAATCGTGCTACCATGAATGGGTCTACAGAAGAAAAATAAACTTGGTCTAAAGTTTCTCGAATGTAACTACTATTTGTTGAGAAATCTTTTAGTAATTTTTCTAATTGATCCGAGCTAGATTCTGCTAAAGCCGTAATAGGGTCAAGAGACAATAGAATCAGCTTTTCTTCTTCTTCGCTCAACTCCACATAGACGACAGGGACTTCTTTGGCTTTTTGCTCTAATGCAAGCGCCACACGGAGATGGCCATCAATGAGATGGTTGGTTGTCTTGTTCACCACGACTTGCTGTACCCACCCTACATCGCGGAGGACATCGTTGAGTACAGCTTTCTGCGTCTCGGGGTGAACGCGCCAATTGAGCGGGTGCGTCATCTTGCTCAGGTCTTTAGGCGATTCTGCGCCATGCCCTACAATGCGGTTCGTATATGATGAGTCGGCCATCTACTTCCCTGTCCCTGGACTGCTTGACATACCACCTGATGCCTTACTCACTAGCACCGTTGACGTGTTGCTATATACATATTCACCACCGCTTGTGCGGCCTCTTGCCTGCCACCGGTGTGGGCCATTCGATACAAACTCGGTATTCCATTCGATTGCATACGGCGGGTCGATATCCTCATCACCGTAATCCGCATCATCCATCAGAAATGTCACTCCGACAATATCGCCGGTAGCTGTGACCGTGATAGGTATATCCTCAACATCATTAAACATCGCACCGTCATGAGGGGCATCGAGTGCAACCGATGGCTGCGAAACTACAACTGGCATCGCTGAGACTTCAGACGAGTTCGTACTCTCAGCACCGTTATCAGATGATATAACATAATAGTATGTTATATCATTTGATACATCATAATCATTATATAATGTCCCGCCAACTCTAGCAATCTCAGTGTATGGGCCGCCCTGGATCGTGCCCCGCTTGACATGATAACTCGTCGAGTCGCCTACTTCTGACCATCCAATCGTAATCACGCCGCCACTTGCCGATGCGGTGACGGTTTGAGGTGCTACGGGCAGGTTCGACTGGATCTCTGGCATCGCGCTAACTTGAGAAGAAACAACACTTTCTGCGCCATTGCGTACAGTGATGATGACGTAGTAATAGGTCGTGCCGTTGGTGACAGAGCTATTGGTATACTGGTTGATCGAGGGCTGTGCAATCTCGGTGTAAGGGCCACCCGAGACGGTACCGCGCTTGACACGGTAAAATGTTGCGCCTGCGACGCTGTCCCACGACAGAGCGACCTGGCCGTTACCTGCCATAGCGACAACATTACTAGGAGCGGGAGGTATCGTCGGCGGGTCACAGGTCGTCGTCACGCTAGTTCCATAGGTCGAGCCGATGCGATCCGTACTACATGCGCTGAGATGAAGCGCGCCTATCGTCGTGCCGTCGGTAGCCAGAATGCGGGCATTAGAGAGCGTGTCAGGCGTGAGGTCACCACCTGAGTAGAAACGCGGTCGCCAATCCTCATTGAGTGACCCCGCATCACAGTTGCACAGAGCGCGCCAGGCATCGAGCGTAGAAAAGTCGGCATCGCTCGCTTGCCCCGATTTGTTCCACGCGCCCACGCGATTGGTTGGCGTGACAGACGGGCCGACCCAGTAGATGTTACGGTCTACGCCTGTCGCATCGCCAAATGTACTGCGCGTGTGCACCGCGCCATTGCCGTTGTTGACGCTATTGCCGACCATGCAGAGGTTGTACTGAGCGGTGAGCGGCGTGCCCTGGTGGAGTAGCATGCATGTGGCGACATCAACGATGGTGTTATGTGTAAAGCTACCGGCGTTGCCTGATGTCTCAAGGCGATAACCAAGCGGCCAGCCATTGATGACGTTGTAGCGGTAGGTGTTGCCATAGGCGCGAGAGCCGTTATAGATGGCGGCACGGTCTATTTCGTCGGAGTTACCGAGCACAGTGAATTCATAGCCGACTGCATCGACGATAGGCTTATTGCTGATGTAGTTGTATTCAGCAATATTACTCTCTGCGCCGTTTTCGATGTAAATACCATGATTTGACATGCCGCTCAGCGTGCCAAGCGCCGAGCAGGTTTGCGCGTCGAGCGACTCGATGGCGTTTTGCCGAATGGTGATGCCGGTTGACTCGCCTGAGACGTGGATACCTGTCACGGTCGCCTTGCCATCGCTGCCTACCGCACATATGCCGTTCTGAATGCCGTTGTTCTCAATCGTGCCGTCCTTGATACCCGCAACGCGAATGCCCTCTACGATATAGCCGTAGATCGTATTGTCCTTGATGACGACATTACGAATCCATTTTTCATCAGGGCAGGTATTCTGCCCGCTATCGCACTGATTCGCGGTGTTATCGATGTTGATGACGCGCGATTTCTCATAGCTCACGGGGCCGCTCGATGTGCCCCAATTTGTGAACGTGTTGCCCTGAATGGTGATGTTTCGGCTATTGGTCGCAGACGTCGTATTGATCATCGAGAGCGCGAAATGGCTTGTGGTTTTGCCCGTACAAGCGAATGTCAGCCCCTGGATGGTGACGTTGTTATTGTTCGCGAGATTGATTGACCCCTGAAAATTCCCCAGGTTGCCGTTGCATAGGATGGGCACATGACCCGGAGACGGTTCAATCACAATGGGATTGCCGTCGCATCCCGATTTCGTGAGAGTCGCTTGCCCGGAATACTCACCCGTCGAGGACATGATACGGATATGGTCACCACATCCTAACGTGCTGAGGTTAAATGCGTTTTGGATGCTGCAAAACGGCGAGGATGCAGAGCCGAGGCCGGGGCAGGCGTTGTCTCGGTCCACATAAATATCAGAGGCACGCGCCAGTCCGGTGCAGGCTAGCATCACGATACAGAGGGTGATATAGGCATATCGTTGCATCGCTGTGCCTCTAGTTGGGGATATGGTTCCAGATAAATTGACTGGTAGTCGCAGTCGGTGATATGACCGGCGTGCCCCACCCCGCGATAATGACCTTGTTTACTGTCGGTGCAACGGTCGTATAGTTCACTCTAAAGCCATCGTCTGTGTAGGCGTTAAGCGTCCCGCTGACGATGACAGTCCCGCTATCGTTGAGTATCTCGTAGAAGCGATCCGCCACACGCGACCGCGTAACGGTAGGGGATACATCGTCTTTTTCAAGGAATGATGCGGTGGTATTCGTCCCGGAGGCATCGCTGAACATCAGGCTATACGCACCCGCATTGCTATTGTCGATCACGTTCGCCGTGGTCATCGATGCGCCAATGCCCCGGATGGCTAGGGGCTTAAAGCTGAACCCGCCATGATTGGAAAGACCTGTCGTCGTTGGCGTATCAATGATTTGTATCTCAGGGGTGGATGTCGGTGCCATGTCAAAGGCGAGGAAATAGAGCGAGTGGTCCTGGCTCACGACATTAGACCGCACAGAGAACCCCTGCGAGGTAAACGACTCGACTGAGGCTCTCAGGATATAGCTATAACACCCCGATGTCGGCACGGTCCAGGCATTACTAGTATCGATAACCCCATAGATGTCTGTGGGGTTAGAGGCCAGCGTAGACCTGACGCCATAGGCTGATTGTGTAACGTTGGCTCCGTCATTCGCTGCGAACCCGAGCGATTGCCGGTAGTTCGTTTGTGACAGTGGCCCCAGCGTGCTTTGCAGCGATGCGCTCGCGGCGATGAGGAAGTTGGCTTCAAAGCCCACGTTGTTGACGAGGGTCGTGCCGCCGGTCGTCGTATTCATGATCAAGCCACCAGCGAATGTAGCTTTGATGTCAGTGCCGCCATAGAAATCGACGATCATTTGATACGGCGCGGCTGCGGCTTGCGACCAACTAAGCTCAATGCCGTCTGTCACGTATCTCGACACAGCCGCAATGCCCTGCGTCGTAGCATCAACGGCGGCATTCTCCATGCGGATGATGGCATTGTCGCCAGAGGCGCGGCGTGTAGCAACAGTGGCACTGGCGTCTTTGCTCGCTGCCCCGATGTACCACTGGTGCCCCTGGTTGTCAGCACATCCATACGATATGCGGAACGGAGCTACTGTAGAATTGGTGGACGTAGCCGACGATACCGTGATACATACGGCTGATGGCGTACCTATACCGGGGATAGTAATCGACTGCGTACCCACCACGGTAGATGCGGATTGCCGTTTATGCTGCACGACCAGAGGCGATGGAGGTGCAACAACGGGCTGTGCCTCAATCGCGCCGATGTCGCATGCGCCGCCGGACGGCTTGGGACGATATCCACCGGTAAAATCCGTGGAGTAGCCCGTAACGCACGTACCCGCGTCACGCGCTGGGCTGAGCGCACCCAGGCCGAAGTTGCCGCTCGAAGGGCTAAGCCAGAGCGGGTTAGCCGTCAGGTTATGGTCTTGCGTAATGCCAGAGCCAGTAATGGCCCCGCTGCTGTTTCCGTACATGATGGTATTAGACACAGTAGTAGACGTGACGCCAGAGCCGACGAATATGCCCCACTGACTATTGTTGCCGATGGAGTTGTAGTAGAGTTGTTGCGTGCTCACGCCTGAATCAACGAGGTTGACACCGGATAATGTATTGGCATAGATGAGATTGTTATAGAAAATGTTGTTCGAGCCCTCGTCGATGAGAATACCATTTTGCCCGTTATTACTAATCCGGTTGCGGAAATAAACGCCGTTGCTGGGTGATGATGTGGCCTCATTGAACAGATAGAGGCCGTTTTGGGTATTGGATTGAATCGTGTTGTCAAAAATCGTGTTATTGACACCACTTACGCCTATACCCGTGCGATTGTGATGGATATAGAGGCTCGATAGTGTATTGTCGCTAGACCCTGCCCGCAGATGAACGCCGCCACCTAGAGCTGCGTTGGCAACCTCAAAATTCTCCAAGATGAGATGGTCTGCTGAACTACCGGTCGTGCCTTCATACCCCTCGGCCACGACATTATCACCCGTTACGTGAGCGCCATCGAACAGCAGATAGCCGCCGCTGCCGCTCACGCGCACATAGATCGAGTTGTCCGTGATCGTCAGAACATGCAACCCCGAGTTGGGGCGCACGATAACATTGGCGTTGTCTGCTACCAGAAGCGAGTAAATACCTGAGTCGGTGGCATCGTTACCAAATTTGCTAGCAATCGTGAGATTTTCGGCATACGTACCAGAATTGATAATGCATTTGTCGCCTGGAGATGCGAGGGCATTGATGCAATGCTGGATCGTAAGGAAAGGGGTTCCCACATCGCCATTATTACTATCGCTACTGCCCGTTTTGGCAACATAAAAGGTGTGGATGGTTGGTCCGCCGCCGCCTCCACCGCCACCACCCCCACCTCCTGTAGAGCCTCGCTCATAGGCACCTGCGTCATACTTGGAGCCGACAGGGCGTGCACCGCCTGTAATATCAGTAGTGATGCCACCGACCTGATTGTAGGCATCAACCGCCGCATTAGTCCCAGACTTGAGGGAAAAGTCGTTGCCTGCTGCGTTGTTGAACATTGCTGATGAGCCTGTGATATTCCCTGATACACAGCTCCCACTTTGGCAGATATTGTTTTGAACAAGGTCCGACAAAGTCGTGTTCTTGTCGCATGCTGCTATACCAGCGCAGCCGTTCGGGTTAGCGAAACCTTCAGAGTTGTTATAGCACGTATTATGGTAAGCGCGCGATGTATCATCATGCAGAGATAGACACCACGAAGTATTTCCAGCTATGACGTTATTATATGCCGTTACGCCCCTGCCAATAGAGAGCGCGTCGCCTCTGACGATGCACCCGTTAGGGTCTGTGCACCCATAACACTTATCGGGGTGCGTGACCTTGCTAGTTAAAATGAGATTGTTGCGGATAATGCCATTCGCTAATCCGCCAGGCCCATTCACCCCATCATCGCGGCCATTAGAGAAAGCTCCTAAATCATCATTCATCGGGTTGTCGTGGATATAATTGCCATCGACAATAAAATCGTGGGCACGTTCCTTGATGTCAATCGCCTCTTTGCGTGTACCCTTAATCTCATTGCGGAGAATCTGGAAATTATAGCTCCCCATCTTTGATTCAGTAGAGTCAGAGATGTAGATACCCTCGCCCGACCCACCATCTGGGCAGTCAGGAACCTCACCACTATCCTGAATCAGATTGTCCGAAATTTCAAAGTCGTGGGGCTCAGCCCCTGAAACTGTCCCGCTATCGTCGCTATTGGCCCTATCAACTTTAATGCCATTCCAGTCATTCTTTTCGATCCAATTCCATCTAAAGATAAAATGGTCAGCCCCATTGCGGAGACGAATGCGGAACAATCTTTTGAAATGAATGTGCTCAACAATGAACCAATCTCGATTGTCCCAGTTTGGGTCTAATTTGCCTTGATATGTGCAGCAAAAATCCCACTGAATAATCGGCATTGCACCGGAACCAAATGACCCAAATATCGTATAGTTGCCAGATGTGCCAGAGGGCATAATAGTGAACTTGGGGTCTGAGTTGGTCCAAACAGACCCGCGCTCAAAGAGCATGCAATCGCCAGGTCCCCACTTAGTCCGCATTTTAGTGAACGTACTACATTTCTGAGATGCGCTATCGCAAGAATTATTATCACTCGCACCCGATAGCGTCGAAAAATACCACTTATCGCCATGGCACTGAGATAAATCCGTATTTTGCCCATTGTCGGCCCAGGCGCTGAATGGTGGAGCAGCATGAGTTTTAATGGCACAAATGCAGAGCGCGAGTATAGCGAGAAAGATAAACTGTGAGATGACGACAATGCGGCGCGGCATTACTGGTCACTCCACGAGTCATGAAGCACCTCGGCCACGGCGCTGATAAGCTGGACATGAGAGGTATCTGCTGTGGTACCCGAGCCCTGCACCGCGCGGACGTAGAGCATGTCCCCCTTAGCGCACGGGCCATTGGGTAGAAACGCGGCAGTTGTGAACTTAAAATGCTGGTTCTGGCTCACGGGAAAGGAGACAAAACTGACTGTGATAGTCGGAGCCGCAGCCCACAGCGAATTGTATACATCGCCTGACCCTCGGCACTGCGCTGCGATATCCCAAACCATTGTCGTCGATGTGAGTGCGATATCCGATTTAGCATGTATCGTAATGGTCATGGGCTGATTGGGCGCAATCGATTGACGGAGCGGCGAATTGAAATGGAAATGTGAATTGATCGACGTTGGGCATGTCACAATGATCGACTCAGGGCCTCCCGAAGCCAGCGCAATCTCAGACCGCGCGCATGCAGAACTCGCGATGTACCATGACCCCGCTGGGAATATATAGGGGTGATACTCACGCGCGCCGAGGAATAGCGTGGTTTGGCCTGTGGAGGTCGTTGTGCGAAGCGGTGCCCCTGCACCGAGAATGTTCCCAACCTGGCCATTAGGTATGTTGAGGTTAAATCCCCCATCTCGACCCCCGGTGATGCTACTAATCGTGCAACCATTCGTCGGATCAAACCAAAATCGGCACTCATTCTCTTCGTTTGGGCCGATAGCAAAATAATTGGCAGAGTCTACCGCAGTTGATATGCGGGGATTGACGAGGAAATTCTCTTCCAACCCTTGAGCCGGTGCACCTCCACTACCCCCACCACTCTCTAATACCCATGCGCTATTGATGCATAGATAGCTCTGCGCCACACCCGCATTGTTGACCTTGCGAGACGTACCCGTCGTGCACGCACCGGTAGGCACAGCGCTATACATCGGCGGGACTTTGCTGGAGCCGTCTGTGTTCCACACGTCGCCGCCCTGAACATTCGCGCCCTGCTTAGGCGGGGTAAACGTCTGAGCGTAAGCCGTATTAGGGAATCGTAGTACGACCGCCAAACTCAATAATATCAGTACCCGTATGCCAGAGCATAAGGCTGGAGAATCGCGTAATTTCAAAATCTCTACCGCCCGCTAGGCGTATATTGCCCGGTGAGTGTTTGACTGTGATGGTGTGGCCCGTCGCGCCTAGGACGACGATCACGTCACCCTGTTGCATGCCCAGAATAGAGGACAAATTGTCAGTTGTGCCAGTCTGTGCCGACAGGATGTAAAACTGCCACGCCACAGACCGGATGGATTTATCTACGTCAGCCGCACTCAAATCACCGGCGCTGATCGTAGATGTCCCACCCGGTTGTATGCCGTCAATGGCGAGCGTCCGCAAATAGACCTGATACCGCGTTACGGTAAACTGGTCATTTTGTAGCGTCACCGATTTGGGCGCGAAATGAGGCATAGATATCTATCTACGGCAGCGAACCCTCGACCACGCGAACGGCCTTAAGCCATTGCCGATGAAAGCCCTCGCCGCCATTGAAAACGAGCTTGAGGTCCAGCAGATCATCTACCCCCACATCTAGCGAGTAGTCGATCTGCCCGTGATAATCGCCATCGCTGCCGATGACGTGGAACAGGTAAACAGGCCACGCCTGGCCCGTCACCTCGGTCGTCGTGCCACGCCGGTACAGCGTCGCCTGAACAGTCGCATCATTGATCGGGTCGCCCGTCGACGCCGAGCGGGCATTGGTGATTTTGAGCAGATGGTCACTGCCGTAAAGATAGGCTTCCATCACAGTATCTCAGTTCAGGTTACGCGCTAATCTGGATAAGGCCCTCAGTATTGACGACGAACGTCACGTTTGTTCCCTGTGCAGTGAACGGCATATTGTCATCAATAAACGCGATGGGATAGGAATCAGAGTCATTTGTAACATGGACATAAATGACATGGCCGGCCATCTGCCGTGTGCCCGCGCCCAACGCTGTATAAGCGATATCCTCGGTGTCTAGCTCAGTGCGATCATTGGCGTTGTCTTGCGTCACGGTCTGCGTAGCAAATGTCGTGCGGGCATAGTTCGCGCCGTTAAACTCGTCCAGAGTCGTGAAGTCAGCAATGAAGTTCACATCTTTTTCGGTGTCAGCGGTCGTATTGGTCATGACGGCAAGTGCGCGAATATCAGCCGTGCTCATATTGAGGGCAGCGGTAGCGAGCTTATTCGTCACTTTGGTATAGGCAAAGTTGGCCATGTCATATCTCCTAAAATAAAAAAGGGCCAGCAACATCCCCATTAGAGGTATTGCTGGCCCAAGGGGTCTACCCTGTCACAAAGGACAAGGCGATCTCGATACCAGAGTTATTTAGTTTTGCACCGACACAAATGTAATAGTCTTACCTCCTGCTACGCATCGGGTTCAATTAGCTCAATGTTAGTAACGAGGACGGTCGGTGTAAATATAATGCTATCGATCAGTACCCCTCCATATTGGGCAGGAGGTGTTAGCCCAATAAACATCGTAGGAGGTATAACCCTGATCCTGGCAAACCCCATCGCAACAATTTCATCTATCGTCATGAATGGCGAGCTGACACCAATCACGGCAGGCGATAGGGGCACCTGCTCGATGAGATTGAGTGCCTGAGTAGGCGCGCCTATGGAGATGTTGACAGGCGTGAGGTAGATGGGCCGATGATACGTCATTTCAGGGACGATAAGAGATATCGTCGCAGGCGACAAGTCTACTGTCTCGGCAATAGAGACAGATGGCGCTGACAGGCTAATCAGTACAGGCGTGAGGAAAAACTCGAATAGTTCCTCGAATGACAGCGGCGGGACAGCCAGAGATATAACGATAGGTGATAGGCCAATTGTGCAGAGGACAGTAGTGGGTGGCGCGATGAGACTGATTGGAACGGGAGACAAATCAATCGTCTCATTGAGCCCAAAATTGCGCGCGTAAACGCCAATAGTTACCGGGTCACACTCGATATATTCGTCAAGGCTCACCATACTAGGAACAGAGAGGGAAACAGAGGCGGGCGCTAGGCTCATAGTCTCAGAAACAGTTACTGTCGGGCTCGTCACACTGATCGGAATAGGAGATATGTCAATCATCTCATAGCGATCTGTGCTCGGGATAGTCAGCGATAGCATGACAGGCGTTAAATGAAACAGGAGTCCGGCCAGCATGCCAAGCGTCGGAATATTGACGGTTATGACCGCGGGGGTGAGATCAATCGCTTCAGACACATGAGTAGTCGGCAAGATCAGGTCAATAGAGACAGGTACGAGATCGATTGTTTCATAGTAGTCTGTTGCAGGCACGCCTAGAGAGATAACCGGGGGTGTTAGGTAAAATACCTCACTAAACGGCATGGCGGGAACAGACAGGGATATCGTAGTCGTATTGAGTGAGATCGTCTCGTTAACATGCGTTGCTGGCGAAGACAGATTGATCCTGACCGGCGTCATCGTAAACGCTTGCAGAGGCCTGAACCCAGGAACGCTGACATATATGGACGCTGGCCCCAGATTCATGGACTCGAAAAATGTCGTCTGCAACGGAGAGACAGAAAGATTAGCGGGGCCAAACCCGAGAGACTCGGAAATGCTCGTAGACGGGGCCGATAACGAGATGACAACTGGGTTCAGTTGGAACACAGAGGATGTGAGCAGCCCAGGGACATTGACAATAATATTGACAGGCGTGAGGGGTATCGCCTCGCTGATGCCTACGGCTGGGCTGTCAACTGTGATTACTGCCGGAGCCATCAGCACTTGTTCAGCTCGCCCAAGCGTCGGGACAGTCAAATTAATGTCTGCGGGGCTTAGCGTGATGGACTCAGAAATGCTCACAGCGGGCGGCGTTAGCGAGATTACAACAGGCGTCAAATTGATGCTGACAGGCTGCTCAGGCTCGTCAAACCCGATGTCCCAGGTTGCAAACGTCTCGCCGTCTACGTCGTCATCGAAGGGGTAAATCGAGTCGCCGCTGAGATTGGTACCATACCCTAACGCGCCGGTATCGGAAAGACTTAGATGGTAGTTTTTATTGCTGACATCGACGAACGTGAAAGTCTGGCTGTGCCTACTATGCGCGCCTGGAGCTGTTGTATCGCCCGAGGAATTGTAGTCGCCATTCGTTCCGGTAACTAGGAATCCACCATTCGTATTGCTAACCCCGATACAGTTATAGCAATACATCGACGACGTATTTGACGCAGCAAACCCATAGTCGCCATTGCTAGCTGAGACGCTGTTGTAGATATAGGCAACATGCCCTGAACTGGCGTGGAACCCGCGCTTCTCATTATTGTGGGCTAGGCAATCTACGAAAACATAAGTCGCGGTGCCCGCACATGAGAACCCGTGGTTTTTTTCCGTCCCAGAATTAACGCAATTATTGGCAATACAACCAATAACCCTATTACCAGTCCCTGCACATCTATAGCCATGGCGCTCGTTTGTCGAGTTATTTGTAAGCTTAACATCCAGGTCTTCAGCAGCGGCATAGCTCTCATTGCCGAGGTTGACAACATCGGAGTCGCCCGTGTAGTAGAGCGCGAATCCGGTGCCATAGACGCCAGTGTGCTTATGGCCTACGGCTGCTCGAATTTTGCGGAAGTGGGTTGCGTCTGTGGTTCCACCGATAGGGAGCCAGCGCTGATTATAGCTTGCTGAATCTGTATACCCCTCAATGGTATACGAGACATTATTGCTAACCATGTTGACATCGGTATCAGACTCGTAGACAGCGAGGTCTGTGTAGTCGCGACCGTGGCCACTCGCGCCAAATGTGTTGACGACCTCATTGACGCCATTTTTACGGGCTGATACCATCACATCATCCTAGATGTAAGTCTGCGTCATTTTGTCAAACACGAGCCCATCGACATCGAACACATGCGCATCGAAGAGGTACAGCCCTGTCTCCGAATCAACATGGAGGAACGGCTGATAGACATCGCTCACGTCATAGAGCCGGTCAAAATCGAGCGGGTGGAGTTCATTGAGCCGCTCAAACGGGATGCAATAGCGGCGCTTGTCGTACCACGTCTCGCCCTCATAGAGCGGCTCCATCAGGGCTTGCATGTCGTAGTCGTCCAGCCCATCGATGCGGAGGTAGAGCAAATGCCCCATCTCGCGGAGACCTACGCCATTCGTTGGCTCACGCACGGTGATGATGTCGCCTGATAGCCCTCGTTCGCCACCCGCGTCACCCGCATAGCTTGGGATGAGCAACCCCGCTTCCCAGACTCTAAATTGTTGATAGGTCTGAGGCATAGGTCACCTTAGCTGCAAATGGCCAGATGGCAATAAGCCCACCCACGACAGCAGATAAACGATCATAATGATGACCACAACGGCAATCGCAACCGTGCGCAACCATAGCAACGATGGGGGCAAGGGTATCTGCGTCATTAGCCACGCGATCAGGCCCATGACCAGAATGAGAACCAGAATTTGGATGAGTGGCAACATATAATCTCTAATCGCTCGATGACACATCGTTTTGCAATGCGTCAATTGCGTTCTGGAGCGTCAAACTGTCGGGCAGATTCGGGTTGATATGAGAGTATCCATTCACTGCGGTTTTGATTGCCGCTAAACTTCCAGCCGCAGCTAAGTCAGTCTTATATTGCTCCCACTGTGTAATCATCGCATTCGTTTTGCCATTCGTCGCATTAAACAAACTGATTAGGCGCTTGAGTAACGCTTTAAACACTTTGCGCCACCTCGGATGGTTATTGATAGAAGTCAGAGCCTGTGTTGCGTCAAGAGCATCGCGCCAGGCGGCCTCTGCTGGGGCAAAGGCGTCAATCTCGCCCTGCGTCGCGTTGCGGATGGTGTTGCTGCCAGGTAGGGCAATCTTGGCAAACCCGAGTACGCGCATCGGACCAAGTACGCCGTCTACGACCTCGGTAACATCGGGCCCATCGGTTAGTGTTGGGTCTACTAAAACACCGAAGTAGGTAGGGTCGGACTCAGAGAACGATTGCCCCGCCACTGATATTTTGAGGACTTCGCCGCCATCGATGCGATAGAGTGCCGTGGGCATGCTAACTCCTTCCACAAACGCGGATACGGTCGCCGACTTGGCATTCGTTGGGGAACGGGCCGTCATGGTCTGTCGATCCCGCGAGATGAATGCGGTAAACCGATGACCCTGCATAGGTTTCGATGATTTTAGGAAGCCCCGCATTGGGGCCATCAAACTGCCCATCTGTATCTTTGCTCCCATCACAGCCTGTAAAATTAATAGTAAAATTGCCCAAATAGAGAGGTGTATACATATATTATCCTGCTATTGCTCAAAGACACCGATATCAGGAGCCGAGCCCAAATAGATATATGAGATGCCCTCGCCCTGTGTCCATGTGATGGCAGGGCTTACTGTAATAGTCCTTGTCGATATATCGATATTGGTAATCCTGGCCGTTTTTTTCCCGGTCTGCGTCATGATGAGGTCGCCCTTGTACCCCGGTATACCATACCCATCAGAAAAACACCGCGCATCGCTGACCACAAACGTTGATGTCGGGCTTGAGGCTGTCGCAGATGTAATGGTCGCCAAAAACACTCCTGCATTGAGCTGAGCAGAGGACGTCAGGTGAAAGTCGCTATCGTTGACAGAGGCAAACGTTACGGCTGAGGTGATATTATTTGACCAGTTATTGGGGAGGCTGGACTGCAAAGAAGAAACAGAAAGCACAGTACCGAGATTGGTTGGGTTTGGATCAGGGTCGCCGCCATACCTAACATCATCTATGATGTCATTCCCGCGCCAGACATTCTCGGAGCGTCCGTTGATTTCCTGACCTCCAAACCAGATATCGCTCTTCCCCAACGAATTGTATATATTGTTCAGAAAAATATTATTCAATACATCAAGATAAGCGGGGGAAGAACTGTTCCTATACATACCATTCTGGTCAGTATTATAAATAACATTATGTGCCCAGCACTGTTCCTTAGTGCCTTGGTCAAAAGAAATTTGGCCATTATTATTGAGTGAATTTCGGCGAATGATATTACCGAGTGCTAAAACATACTGAGTAGAAGATTGCGCACCAGATGCATTACCTGTTCCAGTCTGAATGCCTGACTGATCCCCAGCGGCTCTAGAGGCATTGGTCCCATAGAGCCAGCCATTTTGCGTGGCAATAATTCCTGAATCGAGAATTATATTATCTTCCAAGACATCAAATTGAGATGAATACAGAGCCACATTTGAATGCCACGTATTGCGAATTTTATTTCGTCTGTAAATATTATGATGAGTTGGGTTGCCTACGCTAGAAGCTGCGTTAAGAGCGACATGCCTGCAATTGCCAATATCATTATCCTCAACTAAATTGTGATCAGCGCCACCAAGTGGGCGAAAACAATCCTGGTACCCCTTGCAATTATTTGTGCAGGATTGTGTTGTGATGTCGTTAGCAACCGACTGATTACCACGGATCAAATTATAATCACCGCTCCAGCGTATAGCGTTGCCGCCACCAGTGATATTTGTTTGGGTGAGCACGTTATCGCGTATGATATTGCGATTGCCTGAATCAATCAGCACTGCCGTTCCACTCACATTATTGATATGCATGCCCGCAATGACGATATATGATTTTCCAGTCAGGTCTGCCCCATTGCCGCTTGTTCCGGCCCCTCCGCTGCCATCTCTCAGGATGATGGCGGTCTCTCCAGGATACGCTAAGTAGGAAATATACGCGCTGGCATTGCCGTTGTTGGTGGGTTGAATTTGCTGATAATAAGTACCGCCTCTAATCCACACCGTCTGCCCGGCTTGGAGTGCGCCATTCGCCTTGCTGATCGTTTTCCAGGGCTGGCTGATCGTTCCGGGATTGCTATCACTGGCTGATGCCGATGTCGAAACGTAATACTGAGTGCCCGTGTTGACGACGACAGTCGTAGAATCGCTAAAGGGTACACCCGTATCTCCCTGGCAGGTAATGATGTAATTGGTTGTACTAGTTGGAGATACCGCAAACGATCCGTTCGTTGACTTAGCCCCTGTCCATGCACCCGCCGTGGTCGCCGCACAAGAACTAGCGTACATCGATGACCATGTCAGGGTTGTACTTTGGCCTGTTGTAATAACGCTAGGATTAGATCCAATCGTAGCAACGGCATTAACCGTGCCGCCACCACTTGGCGATGACTGGGTGACAGTAGAAGTACGGAAGGAGGGCGTTGTAGATATATTCCCAGATGTGTCATATGTCCACATGCGATAGCAGTAAGATGTATTCGGGGTCAGCCCAGAATCTGTAAATGTAGTTAGCGAGGTATCGCCTATAAATATCCACGGAGAACAGGAATCTGTCGACCCACTGCAAACACCCAAACAATGCTGAACATGATAATGATCGACTGCCACATTATCGGTGGCTGCGCTCCAATTGAGATCGATGGCTGTAGAGGGAGACGTAGAGTTTGGCGCTGCCGATATGGTCGTGACAATACCAGGGGGCTGCGTGTCGGGGGCAATAATATTATTTATCGTAAGCGAAACGCCGGCAGAGGTCGCAGTGAGTCCAGAGCCATTATACGCCTTAGCCGTCAAGAGGGCGGTGCCATTCGCCCTTTGGGTAGTATTGAATGATAGAGCCCAGGGAGCTATTGTCACCTCGCCAAGCAGGGCAGTCCCCCAATAATATTCAACCGCGACAATGCCAGAGACGGTGTCCGCTGGATTAGACGTGAGATTAATGGTACCGCTATACGTTCCGGCGCTAGGCGATGTGATGGATACCGTAGGGGCCGAATTGTCTACAGTTATGGCTACAGGTTCGGCAAAAACACTATTGCCGACATTATCGAGCAATTTGATCTTCGCCTGGAGTACCGTACCATCTGCCTGAGTGAGTGGATAGGTGCCCTCAAACGGGCTTGTACTATCTATTATGCCAACCGCACTATCGTTTATATAGAGTTGGGCTCCCGACACGCCAGAATTCTCATCAGACATCTCAACACTCCATGGTAGTGTGTTGGAGACATATTGGTCAGATTCTGGCGAGGAGCTATCAATAGATGGCGGAGTGACATCTATCATGACCATTTGTGCTGATGAGTCTGTATAATGATTATCTACATCTAGGCAACGGACCTTCACCGTCACGCTGGCATCAGAGGTATAGGGTGCGGTCCAAGTACCAGAAAATGGGGGTATAGTATCAGGCGTTCCCACGGGAGACCCATCAGCCAAGAGTTGCATGGATTGGATCGGCACAGATGAATCACACGTCGCATTCCAGTCCACAGTACCGCCTAGATAGTAGGGGTTTGACCCCACCTTGTCCGGTAAAGTCAGAACCACGTTGCCCGGCGTAGGTACGATCGTCATGACCGACGGGTAGCTTATAGCAGGCATTCCACCCGGGAAACTGGGAGTCGCAGCATTAGCCCTGGCGTAATAATCTACGCAGCACAAAATGAATAATGCGACAGCCAACGTGGCGCTGAACACTCTCATACAGATCTCATGTGAGGTTAGAATCCGTGCTGCCAGACGTAATCCCAGAATTTTTCCTTGAGATCGCTAGAAAACTTATGCACCCAGTCGTCGGCGCTTTTATCGATATCGTCTGAGCTTTCAATATCGTGGTCTGTAATCTCGTTGGTCACCGGAAAATGAAAGGTTTGTTGAGGATTGGAACGATATACCATCTCAGCCCGCACCTCGGTTTTGATGGGGCCGCGTTCATAAAGGACCGATGTCACTACCGCATTACCGCGAAGCAATTGTAGGTTCAGGTTATACATGAAGTCCTGTACCTTGCCGCTTGGCCACTCGGGTTCCATCTCATCAAACGGTCGCATAAACTACCTCTTAACCTAAATTCTCAAGGCCAAGACTCAGCACGGCCTGTGCCCACACTTGGCGTTCTACTTCGAGTTCATTCTCAGATGCGTCGATCTCGACCCACCCCGGCATTGTGCTCATCGAGCGGTATATCTCGCGGACTCTTTCGAGGTATCCAGCAGAGCGCGTAAATTCAGAATGACGGTGCCTATCCTGCCTTTTGATGGATAGGTCAGGCTCCAAATCGAGATAAATCAGAAGGTCAGGACGCAGCGCCCATGCCTGGTGGAGCTGATAAATCACTTGAATATCGACCCCCTTCGCACCCTGATAGGCCATCGTCGAGTAGTAGTAACGGTCCTGTATGGCAATGTCGCACGGGGTATAGTCCTGTATCCCTGCCTGCGCCGCTCGGTCGGCCATATACAGCCCCGTCTCCACCCACGGGTCGAGGCCCTCAGCATATTTAGCGAGGCGACCGAAGTAACTCCAGCTCGGCTCTTTGTGCAACACGACACGTAGCCCAGACTGACGCAACCGCTGCATGAGGCGCCTGGCCTGCGAGGTCTTGCCGGAGCCGTTGAGCCCCTCAAATACGATGAGCCGTTGATTGGTCATAGCCCTACTCTGATGCCCTAGTGCCAGTCCCGGGATGCGAATAGAATCCCACAGCCGTCGCACCTGCCAAGACAGCGCCCACAAGGAGCCGTGCCCATTCAGGGGTATCTGCTGGCATATTGGCAGAGAAGAACCCCAGCACGGCTAGAACAAACCCGATCAGCGTCAACACCCACGATGGAATGCCTGTTTGCTCTGCCATTACGCCACCATGCTCGCATTTTTAATCGCTACCGTATTGTCAATAACCGTGCTGGCCACAGCCATCAACTTGCCACGGTCTACGGCGGCGAATTGAGGGTCACTTTGTTGGCACGTATCAATGCAAGACTCAACCGCATCCATCACTAGCTTCTTTTTCTCGGGGCCTGCGCCTTGCTGGTCAATAATGTCGACTACGCTTTTGACAGACGAAACTAACGCAGGGAGAATTTGCAGAATCAACAGAAAAACACCCATTTGTATGCTGCCTCACAAAATAAAAAAGGCCGGAGCACCCCTAATCTGGGGTATTGCTCCGGCCTGAGTGGGCTAGCCCTGCATGGGAGGGCCGCTCTAAGTACCGCGTATTTTGTTTTCTGATGCGTCGAGAGATGTCAACTAATTATGACACATTGCGCTTTAAAATGCATCAAATTGCGAACTTATGGCGATACAGTTGCAAGCGCCTGAATGTCCGAATTCGATAGCGACGTGTTATATATCCGCACATCATCAATGAGGCCATCGAATTGCCCCACTGTCGTCGAGACATTCGCGCCGATAATCAGCGAGTTGGTATTCGTAATCGCCTGCGCGGTCGTCGTATTCGATGCCACGCTAACCCCGTTGACAAATATCGCATGGCCGCTTGAGCTGGCTCTGCACGCGATGTGATACCACTGGTTGGGATTGAAATTGCTTGAGGCATAAGTCAGCGTGGCATTCCAAGCCCGGCCCATCCCGCACCGAAGACTATTCTGGTAGAACACGAGGAAATAGCTATTGCTGAAATTCCAATCGCCCTTCATCAGAATCGTGTCGCCAAAGCTGGTATTGGTGTCGAGGGTATCCATCTTCACCCATGCCGAGATCGTCATAGCTGTCGAGGGATTCAGCGCGGAGGCATGAGGAATCTGGGCATAGTCATGTGACCCATCGAGCGATATCGCCTGGCCAATCTTGCCCGTAGTGAATAGCGGGCATCCAAGCAAATCTCCGTTGTAGTTGCCGAATGCGTCATCTGCCGAATTGTCAAACTCGTATTTAGCGACAGGGGTAGGCACTGAAACCGTAGGCACGGTATCGCCAGCTAATTCATTGAGATAGTTCTCTAAATTGCTGTAGCCGTTCGAAGCTATTTTGGGGCCATCAAGGTCATTAACAGGGCTATTAGGGTTGAGACCATGCTGTGTTTCCCACGTATCCGGGATGCCGTCATTGTCAGAGTCAGCAGGAGCCGCAGCACTTGCGTAGGGAGGGAACTGTACACAGCTCTCAATCGTTATCGGCGGCGGGTTTCCCGTGCCACAGATGCCACCCGTGTTATTATTGACGTACCCGAGGACTTTATTATCAATGGGATCGCGCTTAGGCACCGTTGCGCCAGCCCGAGCAATGACTTGGGCTTTAGAGGCTACAGCAGTGGTCTCAGTAGGAATAACCGGACCACCAGATACACGGTTCGTCGACTGCATCGTGTAGGCCTGTCCCCCGATATCTACCATGGCAAACTCTGACCCCGTCGATGCATCCGGGCGCCTAACCGTATGCACATTCCCCTTGATGAAATAATCCGATGCTGCCTGGTCCTCTGGCTTGCATTCCCAACTGCTAGCATATCCACAGCCGACGGTCAGGATATTGGATGCGCCCCGGTTGAGCCAGTTATATGCAATATCAGCGTGGATAGCATCGTATTCTGCCCAGGCGTAGATGCACTGCGACTCACACATATAGACCACGTTGTTGATAATCTGCGTGTAATCTGCGCCTACCGTCGGTGTACGCTTGGCGATATTGCTAAACAAATTGTGCAAATACGAGGTGTGTATATCCGACGTCTGCCCACCTCCAACCCAACTACCACCTGCCGACCCCGCACCGCCTGCTGAAACCTGTTTGAGCGTCTCCGAGATAAATGACCACTGGAGCGTACAGTTGATATTGGCTCCGTCGGTTAGCGACGAGCAAGACCAAAAGTCGTCTGTGCTCCAGCCACCCGAGATATGATCGAAGATGACATAGTTTATCCCTGGCCCCTGCCCCGCAGAAACCCCGTTGGTATTGTCCGTGATGGGAGACGTTCGTCCAGGCCCCCGTATGCGACAATGCCTCACAATGACATTATTTGTGGCCTGAAACCCGAGCGCCCCGCTGACTGGCGGTCCCTTGATCATAATTCCATCGCCCGGTGCTGTCTGGCATGCTAGCGTCACATTGCTCTTTATGCTACCAATCTGCGAGCTTAGCGTTATCGTCCCGCCAACTGTAAAGATAATCGTGCGCGTACCCGTCTGCTGTAAACAACTCCGCAAGCTACCCGTACCGCTGTCATTGAGGTTCGTCACTTTACAGACAACACCACCACGACCCCCAGATGCAAACCGGCCAAATCCCTCAGCCGTAGGGAACGCGAGTTGCTGTGCTTGAGCCGGAACCCATACTGCCAGGAGACATATCGCCAATATTAAGCCAGAAAAATACCGCATCTACTCGTCATCCATCTCGTCGTCGGTTACTGCACTCGGGTCGTATAGCGAGTGCAACCATGCGTTGGGGGCCATTGAGTATACCAAATGCTGCACGAGCGCGTCGCGGCCTGGGAAGCCCCACTTGCTGCCCCGCCTACGCCTGCGAGCAATCTGCCCTGCCTGCGCTTTCTCGCCCGCCTTGATGACTGTAGGCCCCTCGTTGTTGCCTTTGTAGCGCAGCCCTCTCAGGGGCCGCATGTAGACCCAATCGATGCCGTAGCGGTCCATCAGGTCATTCATGCGATGCTCACCGATGCGAGCCGTTCTCGCTGCCATGCGCTTGGTGACATTCGGGTCTGCTGCGAGTTTACGAATGATCTCTACGCGAGGATCAATGGGGCGAGTGGTGTCTACCTCGTCGGGGAGATCATCAAGGTCATATTCGCTCGGGTTATAGCCGACATAATCGAGTTGATTCATGCGGATCGAATGCCTCTCAATTCCTGTGCTTCCAAGACTCATGATATTCGTCGTCGTAGCCCTCGTCATCCCCAGCATGCGCCGCCTCACATGCCTCGCATTCGGCATAGCACAGCGCCACGTATGCCGCTGAGCATAGATAAATCCGGTAGGCATAAAACGCGATGGCGACCATTGCCCCTGCAACAATGGCACCGATCAGAACATAGGCGAGAGGTGCATAGGCGGTCAGCGTGGCGATGGGCATGGGTTACCCTTTCGGCGCGGGATAGAGTTGTCGAGCGAGATGCCAGATTGACCACGATTCGCAATCATCACAGCAATCTCGATACCACGGGATACGCGACCATTCATGGCAGATGATACAGCGCGAGTGCAAAGACTGAACCTCCTACCCAAAAGTATACCCTACAACCCCATCTCGTTCGCAAATATGACCGTAAGCCCGCGCTTCTTCGCCTTCCTCACCATGTCCGCCGTGCCGTTGTTCCCAGGGAACGCAATACATATCGCATCGTCTGAGACGTATGCAGCCATCTCAGTGTTTCGCCTGATCGGAGCCATCCGGTCGGGGTATTCGCCATAGGTCGGCAGCATCACTTTGACCGGGATGCCCTTGCTCTTAGCCCAGGCGTGCGCGTCTCGGTCAACGCCACGCGCACCACCATGAACGACCTCGGTGAAGTGATACTTGGCGTGCAAGGCGTTGAGGATCGCTATGCCACGGGGGTCGATAAACTCGTCTCTGCCGCCGCATATGATTGCTTGCACCATGCCTATACAGCTCCGATGAATGCAATGCATACAGCCGATGGATCCATCTGTTTCTGGCGAAGACATGCCTCTAGCTCGCCTATTGTTGGCTGCGACGCAACCATTCCATCATCAGTGGCAGCAACCCAAGTATTCTTGGGCAGATGATTACGGTTATCCTGAATCCACAACCATCCGCCAACGCCTAGATGTGATGCGGCCGTTTTCGTAGCGTCCTGGCGATCATAAGTCACTGTTATAGGCTCCTCACTTCCCTAACGCTCATGGCGGAACTGTGTACGCTTACGCTTCTCGACACGTCGATTCGCCGCCCGCAGTTTATCGCCATAGGCACTGCGCCCGTTGGCAATAATATCGAGATACGCTGCCCATCTGATCCTATCTCTCTGTCTCTTTGTGGCAGCCACAACTAGCCCAAACCAGGAAGACAAGCAACTTTAATAGCGGCTTCATAATTCCTGATTGCATCACATAGAGGACTCTCTTTCGAGATAGACTTGCTCCTAAGGGCAATGACATCTTCATCAATCTGTGCAATATCTAATGCCATTGCAATATGTAAAAGTTCTGCCAATATGGCAGGCTGCTCATCGGCATCTTTAATTATCTCTTTTATAGCTCCAATAATTTCATCACGACTACAGCCTCTCGCCATCCTATACATTAGGAGGATTTTGCTAGAACCTTCCCAATTCTTATTATGACTCGCATCTAATTCTGATAGCATTCGGTATTTATATTCAACCAAATCAGTCACTGCCTACCTCCATTCATGTCGGTCTTTCTGTCGCTTGCTCATTGCCACGGCTACTTCGCCCCCCTGCCCTTGCCCCACGCAATCAGCTCTTCCATACCATCGGCGCAGATGTCTAGCAGGTCGGTGCCGATCTTGCGCCAACGAGTTAGAGCATCTATCTCAGGCTCTGCATGAGCATCCTTGGCTCTACCTTCCTCTTTGCCAGTAGGTAGAGGGTCAATAGAGAGAATAATTTTCTTATAGGTGTGATTAAAATCTACAGATTTAACAGTACGCCAATGCCTTAGCATATCTCCAAATATAACAATATCATATCCATTCATGTCACAAATAAGGTCATTTACAGACTCAGGCTTTGATGCTTTGAACTTCTCTATCATCGTATGCAGAATCATATCAACTCCCTATTCCTTAGCTACCCAGATCGGTAAATCTATATCCTCATCACTCTGCAAATACCCTACTACATACCACTCGCGTCCCTCATCCATCTCGGCCATCAAGAGAGCCGTTCCGTCTTCCAGCCCCTCTGGTCTCGCTAAACTGAAGCGATAGAACGGCGGCGCGATGTCTTCTGCCCACGCTCTCACGCAGGGCAGTTCCAGAAGAGCATCAAGGCTGCCTATAACGTATGGCTCTGGCTGTAGTCCATCAACAAATCCTGGGACATGCGGACGAATCGTGATTGCCATTTAACCCCCTGTTGTCTCATCTAAATCAAACACATCAACCTGCCCATTCCGTCTCAGCCATCGCACGAGATTATCTAGCGGCTGGCCTACGAATCGTCGCGTGATCGGTGCTGTATCGCGTATGACCTCCCTGCCGCCAACCGACTCTGTGCGGACGTAGACGGCTATCGGCTGACGACGAGGGAGATAGCCAGCAACTTGCAGGCGCATGGACTACAGAAGACTCATCTGCTTCACATTGGCAAGTGCTCGGTCCATGTTCTTCAGAGATGTCTCGACATAGCTAGGTTTTAGCTCATAGCCCACATATCGCCTCTTAAGCTGCAATGCCTTGTATCCTGTGCTGCCGATGCCGTTAAATGGGTCCAGTACTAAATCACCAGGGTTAGACCAGAGTTTTATAGCTCTTTCAATCACCCCTAACTGTAATGGGCACACGTGTCTTTCGTCATTTACTTCTTTTGCCTCTAGCGTGTTAAGCACATCGGTCTCAGAGATACCACCAGGATAGTGCGCTGTCTTTTTATACCAGACAGGCGCGGCCCATTCGATCCATTCTTCAGGCGTAATCCAGCCATCCTCGTTCTTGTATCTCTTGGATATGCCCGCTTTTATAGGGGCAGGACTCTCTCCGGGCTTGCGGAACTGCAAGAGATAATCGGCTAAAGCCATGTGCATGTGCTCGGCATTACTCGCTAGGGTCTTAAAGAGCAACCCCCGATCCTTCGTTCGTATAGCCCTCAACTGAGGGTCTTTGTCAATCAAAACCTCACCGTAATATATCCATCCTTCATCTTCCATTATACTAATGACCTTGCCACGGAAGTCTCTAATGCCCACATGCCCGTCAAGATACTTAAATATTGGCGTCTGGGTAAGGTGGATGCAACAACTTCTGCCTGGCATCATTGCCCTTAGAAGCTTATCTTCGCTCACAAGGTAACGGAATTGATCCAGCATTTGCTGCATATTGGTCGTATTACCCATATCGTGAGGCGAGTTAGTGTAAGCATACATCGCGGGGAACGGCGGCGAGAATACAGCCAGACCTACAGCGTCGTCGTCCATCGTGTCAATTAAGTCAACGCAATCGCCCTGCCGGATCATCCATCCTGGGCCCTCGAATATCTTCGATTCCATCTTCATCTCCTCCCGGACAGCGTGAAATTCCAAAGATAGACCGCGCATTTTGCCAATAATCTCGTCAATCATCTGCGTCGATTCGGTCTCTTTTCGTCTGATATTCTCAAGTACCGCAACTTCTGTATCCGCGCTAAAGATGTGGACATTGACTTTGTGCTGCTGAAAAAATCTATAGAATCGGCGTATCGCTTGGTAGAGCATTTCATAGGAATCGTTTAATCCTACAAACGCTGTATTGTGGCAGTGCTGCATATTGATGCCGTATCCCGTAATGCTCGGCTTGCTGATCAAGATCGGCTTTTCGCCCCGTAGCCACGCAATCAAACGCTCTTCTTTTTGCTCCGGCTTGAGTGACCCATAGATCGAGATGGCTTTATCGCCCAATGCCCGCTCTAGCGCCCGTTGTTCATCGTCGAGATGACACCATACCGCCCACGGCTCATCGAGGCTCTTGACGACATCCACGCATGCCTCAACGCGCCCAAAGATACTGGCCCGCTTTGCCCCTAATCGTTCTTGCTGCGTGTGTGCGGCTACGGGCAAAAGCGTATCACGGCTCCGAGGGTCTGTCTTGATCTCGTGCATGTGGTATTCAATCTCAGGCAGTATAAGCGGCCCATCGTCGTAGCCGAGATCGCTTGGCTTGCGGAAAGCAACCGCCCACGTTGCTACCCACTTCCAGAAGTCGTCAACAGCATGGCGACGCAACCGGAATTTATTCGAGCTATTGCCGTCCTGCTTGAAGAAATTAGCAATCACCTCTTTGTACAGCATCACCCCTAAAAACTCGCTATGCATAAGCAATTCAGGCAAGTCATTAGGGGCTGGCGTGGCAGTACAAGCCAACCGATAAGGAATAAAGCTCGCAAACTCCGTTATCTGCCGACGCATCTTGCCCATGAGGTTTTTGAGTAAACTCGACTCATCCGCAACGATGCCGCCATATAACTCTGGGTCAATATAGTGCATGCGATCATAATTGATGATGTGGATCATGGATGTATGATCGCCATCAGCCCGGCAAGCCTCGATGCCGAATTTCTCACCCTCGCGTATCGTCTGGTGCGATACGGCTAGAGGGGCTAGGATAATCACTGGCTTACCCGTATGGCGGGCAACCTGATCGGCCCATGCAAGCTGCATCGGCGTCTTCCCGCAACCACAATCTGCAAACACAGCCGCTCGGCCCTTAAAGACGGCCCATCGCACAACCTTGCGCTGCCAATCAAATAACGCCTGCGGGAACGTGTCCATATCACACTCAAACCCCGCATGGTCAAATGCTAACCGTTTCGACTCCAAGAATGACTCGTAGTCCATCGCTACCTGTATCGCCATTTGCCTCACCCTTCACCATCGCATCACACGTATTGCAGCCCCACCTCGATCAGTTCCCGTACCGCCTGCGCCTCGCTCACGTGCCCCTCGTGGCCTTCCGCCCGGCGCTCGGCCAAGTACGCTTTAATCTCCGCCCTCATCGCGTCGGGGATGCGTAGCGTGAAATTATCGCCTACGGTGCAGGGCTTGGGTGGCCTGCCGAGTTTCTTCTTTACCCGAGTCTCAGTCTGATGCTGCATATCGTTCACGGCTCCTTTCTGACAGAGTATATCAGCTACGCATATTTATGCAAGCAAAAATATAGTGCTCTAGCGATTGAGGTTGTATTTCTCTGAAAAGAACTTATGTGCAGCCTCTAGGTCTCGCCTTTCCTTGTAATGATTATCCGATGTGTTCCTATGCCACATAGCCAAGTAGGTATATATCCCAGATATACCCTCGCTGATCATGTTCTCTAGCTCACCTATGCGGACCTGTAACGCCATCACGTCATATTGCAGGCGCATAATGTCAGCGTCAGTGATCTGGCCGTCTGAGTCAGCACCGAGCGGGGGAATTGGCATAGTATAGCTCCTGTGTAGTGCCTAGCGTGGCCGATCCGGCGGGATATCGCGGTTGCGGCCACGCTCGTATGCTGCTAGCAACTCTTTGGTTTCTTCGTAAGCTCCGCTTTTTCTTGTGTGATACCTCGGACAGCCGTAAACGTGTCTGTTGCGGGGCCATCTCCCCTCGAATTGCATCTCGACAGCCCCGCATCCTGGGCATTGACACCACAAATGCGTGTCGTCCATCTCCTTGCCGGGGTAGAAGTGGAAAGCCCGGTAGGGAGGCACGCCGATACTCGCGCGGCCTGGTAGACCGTGGATCAAGATGGCATCGCATTCTGTGTAATCAGATAGCATCATTAGCCTGCTAATATAGCTATGAGAGACACCTTCACCATCAGCCAGTGGAGGCTTGATCTCTATCCAATAGCTCTGGTTAGGAAGCCAGAAATCAGGTAAATACCATATCCCGGCGAGATCATAGCCCTCCATCTCATATTTCCACGGCATCCCTAACGCATCGAAGAACATTGCCCATCTGGCTTCGAGACGACTTCTAAAATCATCACCGCCATATCGCGTAGGAATTGGTCTGATCTCATCGCTCATGCAATGAAATCCTCATCGCTGTCGCTATAATTTGGCTCTTCGGGTTCGCATGGGCTGAACCGTGCCGAATTGTAGTCGAAAAGTAGCTGTGTCGCGCCAATATGGCCGATCTCTGGGAACTTAACCTTTTGCACATGGACTTCTACAACCTTGCTATCACTATCCGTATCACGCCAAACAGTTAGTATGTTAGTACTTTTGTTTCTAAAGTTCGCACCGCCAGAGAAGTCATATGCTGTAGGTGGAGGGTATTTTCCTGCATACTTTCCAGATTGCGCCTTCTGCAACTTTGTTGGGTGAGCGATGATCCAGATATGGACACCATGATTCTGGGCGAATCTCCGTATATTCCTGTAATGCTTAGCAACAAACTCTGTCTCAGTCATGCCTTTTTCTCTGGCGCTATCTATCTCGTTCCAAGGGTCAATCACAAATCCCTTAATCCCCTTGCGGTAAACCTCTATTTTCGCAAGTGAAAGGAGGTAATCGACTGTTGGATCTTCATCCTCTCCAAGTATCCACGTAAAGCTATCTGCGCTTTCGTAGTAAGCTCTCGCAAGCTCTTGTTGCGACATGCTATAAGGGCCTCCGAAAGGTTTTCCTGCCCATTGCTGAATGATCGTTGCCGCCATACGATCCTGTGGATGCTCTGGGGAATAAACTAAGAATCGCCATTGATAGGTTTTGGCTAGATGCACCATCATGGCAGACATGACGGTTGACTTCATGTGACCGGGGACGCCTCCAATCGTGGTCACTTCTCCCGGCCTAATCGTGTAGAGCTTATCCAGATTTGGCCAACCGGTTGATAGCCCGCGAGAGATACCGTTGTTAAACATGTCCCATAGACGCTGCTCGATATCCCTAATCGATGAGAGACCGTTTATAGGCCAGGGCTTAGCGTCCTCGATACATTCTTTGATCTTTTCAGGGCCATAGGCAACGAGAACGTCGTTGGCGTCTTTGCATCCTTGTGGCCAATCGACAAGCCAACATCGCTCAGCCCCAAAGCGACGAACAAGTTCCTCAGTCAGCCGACGACCAGGCGTATCGTTATCCCCTGCCATAATGATCTTTTTCATCGGCATGAAAAGCGACTCGGCTGCGTTGATGAAATCCAGCGCGGCATCATAGTTCTTAGTATCTGGCGGAGGTGCCCCGTTAGGAACAGACGTCACAGAGTCATACCCTGCCAACTCAACCGACAATGCGTCAATCTCACCCTCGACGATGATGATGTGATCGCTTGCAAAGCTATCCAGGCGATAGGGGATAAGCTGTGCGCCGGTGTGCATGCAGAACTTTTTGTCATGGGTGCGATATTTGACGTTGACAACCTCGCCGTATCGCATGTATGGGAACTGAATCGCCTGCTTTTCTTTCGGGGCCAATGGGAAAGGGCCATAACTGATGGAATTTTTAGCCAGAATAGATTCAGGTATGCCACGCTTAGCAAACCACTTCACTACGTTCTCAGGCAGTGGTGTCAACCGATAAACGGGCTTCTTGTGCGATTTTTGAGGTTTCGGCAAGTCGACAAAGCCGTTTGGCCTAGCATCAAGTTTGCCTGTCCACCCACAATTATGGCATCGCCAACACCCCTCGGCCAGATTGACGGCAAGGTCGGGTTGCCCGGGGTGCGCCCTGACAAGATCGCACCTCGCACATGGCATCTTTTTCCAATCCCCGCCGCCCTTAGCCTTTGAAATATCAATACCTATGTCGAGCCAATCCATTGCCTCTGCCCCTCTGCTATGTCACAACCGGGATATCGGATGTCCGCTGTTGCCGTTGCAATCTCATCTGCTGACACCTCTCGCGCCATTCCATGCAACGAACGCGATGGTCCTCGACGTTTTTGCAGATACTGAACGGCGCGAGCATGTTAGAAGCCAATGGGGTAGGGCTACCGTCATCGGTGCGTACCTTGGTACTCTTGGCACGGCGCAGATACAGGCATATGTTGAGCATGAGTGGAAGGCCGTACTCGTGGATCGTTTCAAACACAATCGGGTCAATCCGGCGGGATTCGGCAAATGTGGACTTAGTGCCCAACACATCGCCCCGGGCTTCATCCACAGCAGAGAGAAATTTACGAGCCATGTTGATTTGCTCTTGGTCGAATGAAGTAGCGAAGGGGTCATAGGCGGGGGCAAGAGGGTGATGAGTTGAAGCCGGGGTTTCTGTCTTGGTAGGGATAGGTGCAGGCTCGGGGGTGGCGATGGGCTCAGGGTCGATGTCAACCTCTTTCCCATCCTGGCTTACTTCGTCAGAATCTCCAGTATATATATTCTTATTCTTATTCTTTGTTTTAGTCTTAAAACGCGCGCACGCGCGCGCGGGTACATTATATGCGTCGTCCGAAAATGAGGTGCAATCTTTGCACCCAATCTCGGAATGAGGTGCAATCTTTGCACCCGATTCTTCGGATGAGGTGCAATCTTTGCACCCTATTTTTTGATCGAGTGCAATCTTTGCACATGATCCATTTTCATCATTATGTCGTTCTTCTATGATCTTTTTTGATGATATGAGCTTGCGGGGAGGGGTGCAGGGTAGATGATCTATGGCCAGCCTGTAGCGATTATAGGAACCCTTTTTCGACTTTCTGACGATCTCGATGGCTTCGTATGGTGGCTTACTGAGTTCGTCGATTATCTTTACGAGATTTCTTTTGCAATATCCTGTCTTAGATGAGAGTGCGTTGATTCCCTCTTCGCTAAATCCAGCATCGTTTGATGCGTCGGCAATTGCTAGGAGGACTAGCTTATGCCGAGGTTCGACTTTAAGGCGCCAAACTTGACCTTTTGTACTATCTGACATGGCTTGCCCTATCCATGCAAAGTTACAACGTTGTTCACATGGCATACGGGCAAAATCAGCATGGCCATCATGGTATGCTGAGATACTCGGCCAGTAATAGACTGATGGACTCCTTGTCTCATCATCTTATTCATGCTAAAATCCTCATTAGGATTGTTTGGATTTGACGCAAAGAGGCTGCGTCATGACAAATTATTGATTTGCCATCTCTTTCGCACCCGCACAGGCTTGGCAGCTTCACTCGCGGGCGCTACCCAATTTTCTCGCTATCCATAGCAGGGCCGGACGGCCATCCGGCCTTTTGCTATTTCAGGGCACCGGCGCTAGTCATAGGTCATTCGCTCTTCTCGCTTATCCATTGCCGATGTTGGGTTTCGAGATTGATCCATAGCCGCTCATCTATGCCAAGTACAGATTCCAGCGCGGTAGCTATCGAATCGTCCATCTTGACTCTGCCATGCATGATTGAGCTGACGATCAATGATCCTAGTCCGGCAGGCGTCATACAACGGGTTTTTAATTCGTCCGCTAATATCTCACAAGGCGGGTATAATTCGGCGGGGCGCCTCATTTCACCACCTCCCACTCCCCATCCGTTCCCAACCTCTGGTCGTCGCCGTACCATACGTCGAGGCATGTGCCGTTGCTCCATAGCCGTATCTCGCCGCTTGTCGGGTCCAGGCACATCCCTTCTGGCCATGCACATTTACGGATGATGTGGCCCGCATCGAGTTGTTGTTTGGCCTCCTCGTAGGTCATGCCCGGCTACCGCCTTGTCCCTTCGTCACTACAGGCGGCACGATGCGCGTTTTCTTATCCTGGCAATCTCGGCACAAATCCCAATAGATCGGGTGCGCCTGAATCATCTTGGTGATGGGGTTGCGGATCACGGTATTGCACTTGTAGCACTGGATAATCATGTTATCTGTATTGGGTCTGATCATGCCTGCCCTCCCACGTCTGCCGCCGTTGTATCTCACGGTCGCACGCATCGGCCATCGCTCGCGCTGCGTACTGCACCGCCCGTATCCTGCCCGTCTCTAGCCGCTGAATGATCGCCTTGAGCGCCATCCCGTCAAGCGCCGTCATTTCAATGAGGGCATCCAGGGATATACTCATGCCTCCAAACCGCCTACGATTGATTTTAAGGCCATATCATTTTGCCTCTTCGTTTGCTACGTCCAGAATCATGAAATCAAAATAAGGCCATCCTAGGACGTTATGGGGGTATATTCCGCATGTAGGTGGTTGTCGTGCCCCGCCGCATGCCGAGTTAGCCCCGCATTGATCAGTGCATCATCGTTGAACAGGAACTGCCTGAACCCGGCGCACCGCAACTCGACAATGAAGCTCACCATCGCGGCGCGGTCGTAGACGGGGTAGGTGACGTAGCAGGCGTCGTGAGCGCGATCTTTGCGGATGGGCCGAAAGTCGATCTCGACGCCTAGCTTGTGCTGCTTGTGCGGGTCGACAGGCCCGCCGTGTTCGAGTGAGCAATTACCCACGCCGATCTCGATGCCGTAGCGGCAGAGCATCCGCGCACAGGCAATGCCCGCCGCCGCGATCACCTCGGGCTTGCCCCAACGCTTTTCATCTGGGCAGTAGCCGTAATAGCCAATCCCGCTCTCCGGCATGTGGATAAAGCTCATAGCGTGCCACTCTCGCCGAATTTCGATAGTTCAACGGCATTCTTCTCAATGATCTTCTGATATTGAGCATGGAGTATGCCGTTATCTAGCAGGGTCATCAGCATTTCAATCGTGTAATCAACGAGAATGGGGTCGTTAGTAAATTTAGAGCAGGATGTATCGATCCATATGGGGTGCATAGGATCGTAGGCTCCATCCTGCCATGTGTTGAATATTTTCATACTGCCCTTAGTTGTCGAGCGGTTCAGCTCTTTTCTTCCTGCTCGCCCGAGTCGTCTTTTTGGCTGTTTTCTTCTTAGGTCGTGTCGGCGGCTCTATCGGCTCAGACTCGGTGGTGATGGCGGTATAGCTGATGCGCTGTTTGCAAACGGTGCAATGCGTCGGTCGCTCTTTATTGATGACCGCGCTTGCTCCGCATCCGTCATGGACTAAGAGGTGGAAATCTCGGCTTTGCTTGAGTCCGGCATAGGGCTCCTTTGTAGCCGCATGCGTTCGTATCCGAGTGACATACGTCATGTCTGCCGATCCTGCCGATAGAGATAATGGATTTTCACTGAAAAGGTAATTGACAGAGACCAAAATATCATCTACTCTTTCAGAAGTCAATTTATTTCTTATTTCTTCCTGAAATACACTCATAACCGATTGATTTATTAGGTTGTTATGTTCTCTATCTATGTAATTGCTGGTTACAGAATTGAGGAAAAACAGCTTTAACGCTTTCTTAATATCAGCCATAGAGATAATCGAATAGGTATCCATATCGTGAGGAATCGGTATATCAAGGATATGCGGGGCGTTATGGTTAGGGTCTACCGGGTAAAGTCGTGTCCAATAATAGGTGTAATCCCCGAAGAAAAGCACATTAACCAATTTGGTTACTGGCCTTATAGTCCCATCAGCCATAACGATAGGGCTAATATACGTCCGTTGAACTTGATTAATACCTGCCCTTTCACCGATAGCGCGCGATAGGCCGAGCAAAGAGCTATGCATATTCACCATCGGCGTCATTGTGTAGGACTGAAATTCGAATCCAGGGCTTCCAAGGTCGGATTTAAACATCTGTTTGGCGGGCGGCGTCGAGTGAATATACGTCGCATCCCGCACGATGACGCCAGATGGCATTTCTTCTTCGACATATCGCGTGATTGTGCACGCATCAACGAGTGGGTCTATCTGTTGAAGCACAACCTTAATTGCTGTAGAATCTTCGGGTACTGTAGGGGTTGCTTGCATCGATTGATATCTCCTCTTGGATATACTTACAGTGCTCTTGCCCTGCTGTCCTTGGCGGGGGTAGGGCAAGATAAAAAATGTATCTTCCGATTACATTATGCTTGTCTAACTGCCGCTAGATGCCGCGTATCTTTTTCGTTTTTTCGATCTAGCCTCCTGAATCATATTTTCCAATGCCTCAAATGGATCAATGCCCACTTCATCGCATCGACGCATGAGGTCCAATACCTCCTCAAAAAAATCCGCTATGAGCCTATTTGTCTCCGTGCAATAGACGCGCGCCCATATAAAGGTGGGGTCAGTGATCCTCATTGTCCGGCGTTGAGCACCTGGGTTTTTTATCTTCCGTCTTGCCATAATCCGCCTCCTCTGAGTACCTCATCATCGGCCTGTCTAGTCTGCCCAGACAGACTTATAATATTCTTGCTTGACGTATTTGTCAATGAGAAGTATAGTCTGTCTAGACAGTCTAGACTGCTTAATGAAACAGGCGCAGAAATGGCATTGGCGTGAGGCTAAGGACTGATTTCTCAGAGCCTTAGCCCGTGGGCAGCGATGGAGTAGTTAAGATGAGAGTGTGGCGGCGGGGTAATCGAACGAGGCAAGGAAGCGGTTTTTATCGGCCCGAAGATACGCTTGCCGTTCACACTCGGCGGTATCTTCTGGGCGAAGCGTGTGGACGTGGGCAGCGTCCCATTCACCATCCCATTGCGCGAATTTGGGCACCTCCGCGACCCACTCAAAGCCCGATTTGGCGATTGACTTTTTCGCTACCAAATTGGTCCTCCGGCATGCGGCAAAAATCGAGTAGATACCGAGTTGTGATGCCCAAACGAACATCCCCTGCTGATCTCGCACGCCGAGATGAGATGTGCTGCGAAACTCCGGCAGGTGATATAGCGCCATCCATGCCGTGGGGCTGCCCTGGTAGGTGGAGAGGTCGTGCAACCAACTCGCTCCGGCAACTTGCCCCCGATAGTAGATCAGGCAGAAGTGCATCTGGCCTGTCGCTGTTTTGTCTAAAAATGTTTCGAGTGAGCGAGGTAGTGGATCAACGTACTTCCCAATGCAGGCATCATCACGGTGGAATCGGCTCCAGAATTGGCTTAACTCCGAGGCCGAAAAGTCAGAAGAAACAAATACTTCCACTTGTGAAGCCATGGACTTTGTGGACTGGATACGCGGGTGCTGGACCCAAACACCATCGGGTAGGCAAAGAAGGGTTGGCAAGCGTTACCTCCTTTCAACGAATTGGCATCTAGAGATAAGGGTATCCCTTAATGATCAATTATGTCCATGGATATAGAAATCAATTTAATGGCTATACACATGAATATATCATTGATCATTTAAATGATACGGCCTCTAGAGACTGCTGCCCAAGGATATCGTACAACATGAATATCGAGATGACTAGAGCGATGAGGCTATTTTTTAGACATAGCGGGCGGGTGAAATGCCCCTCTAGTTATTTCCCTGAAAAGGGAATCTGGGACAATATGACCGAGAATTGGTTAGAAACATGACATTGTGTCACTCGCAGCGGCAAAGCGGCGAAGTCGCTTGTCTCATCCGCAAGCGCGCCCCATCGAAACCTCTGGGGTTCCTCCAACGTCGCGTATCGTACCCCGTGCAACCCGATGCTGCCAGAGGTATCGAGTGCCGCTGCGAGAGATGGATTGGTTTTGATGAGTAGCAGGCGCAGAGGAGCTAGGACAGGTGTGGCATCGCCTTGCGTGGACGGGCAAGGCAGGGCATTACAAGGCGAGGCAATTATCATAGTAGTGGCAGAGCCCGGAATAGATTGGTAACGCGCGAGAAGCCGTGACAAAGCAGGATATATTATCGCTATCTCTATCAATGCGGCATGGCGTGGCCAGGCGATGCGCAGCGCTGTGAGGCCAGGCGGGGTAAAGCGAGGCAAGGGTAGCTTAGTCGCGGTTGAATAATAAGACCAGGCTAGTCCCGGCTCGGCTAGGATGGGCGCAGAGAGGCAGGGCGTGGCCGCGCAAGGCGAAGCAAAGATTCATATCATCCGCAATCATATTTGTTAACAAGGCAAGCTATAGTAGGTCTATCAATGGAGCAGGAGGCATTATAGATAGCTGGGCAATGCATGGACAGGTTAGGCTCGGCACGGAGAGGCTGGGCGCAGCAAGGCACAGCAAGGCGAGGCTAGATAGCACCATATAGCACAGAATATAAATATTAATCATAAGTTATAGATTAAAATTTCAATGTTCATCAGATGAGGCGTGGCATGGGGCGGCACTGCCTGGCAAGGATGCGCGCAGCACAGCAAGGCAATCTAATGGAGGCAACCAATGAGTGTATTAAGTGCGTTACGCAAGGGTACTAGTGGATTAATCAAACGTCAGGTCGTCGTCGTCGGGCAGACAGATATCATGTTTGACCGATATGCGGGTGACAATAATACGGAGTTGCAACCTTGGGACCGAGCCTATTACGCTCCAGACGGAAAGACGTTCGTGCTCCCTTCACTAAATATCATGAGTTTTTTATCGGGCATGAACACCAGTTCGGCACCCAAGCGACTTTTGGACCCTCGAAAATACAAGAAGATTGCGGCGGCATGCCTGAGCTACATCCAGATAAGCCCAATGATCATCCCATTTATGAGGGATGGGAAGCCGATTATTCTTGGTACCCCTGATGGCGACAGAGATGAACAGAGCGGAGCCTTTATTACCTATGGTGTAGCGCGGCTCGAAAAAGGCATCCCCAATCCGAAGGCTCGTCCTACGCTGCCTGTCCCGTGGTCGCTCATGTTCAACCTTGATATTTTCCCTAATGACGAAATCCAAGAGCAGCAGATATGCGATCTCTTCGTCAGGGGCGGGCTAGCGCTGGGATTTGGTACTTACCGCGGGGTGTATGGCAAATTCGTCGTTGAGTCATGGGATGAGCGCATAGATTAACGATTAACAACATAACTAACCTGGCGGGGCTAGGCGATGTGCAGCACGGCTCTGCGGGGCGCTGACGGGCAAGGAAAGGCGAGTGTACTTAAGTCGGATGGATAAGCATAAGCTAGAGCTTGTATAGAAATAAGATAGGTTAATCACGGCCCGGCAGGGTGGGGCGGGGCAATGCTCTGCACCGCCAGGCCTGGCATGGCTAGGCAAGTCGGGGGTCCATAGAAAAGCCACACATATCTGTTTATTAAGATGAGTCAGGGCAAGGCACTGCACTGCGCTGCAAGGCGTTGCAAGGCAGCGCAAGGCAAGGCAAGGGTTATAAGGGTGAAAGTAAGGCGCGAATGACGTAGCTCTGCATGGATGGGAAGGGAAGTGCACGGCAATGCATTGAGGGGCGAATCAAGGCAAATAATCATGCGAACATCATTTAAGCTCAAAACGAGGATGGATAAACCCAAATACGAAGAATATCAGCATCAGTTGTGGTCAAATCGTATGAGTCAACTCGGGCATCATGGAGGCAAGGCAATGGCGAAACGTGCATCAACAGTGGCAATTATGAGCAATGGGCACATGGACGAAGCAGAGGTAGAGGAAATGACACCTATCATCGAGAGCGACATTGACAATGCAGGGCGAGATGGCAACTACACGATTAAGTCTAGAGAAGAGGTATGCAGCGTTGATCGATGCCGCCTCTATCTGACCTACAACACCTACGAGCATCAGCGCCCGATTCGTGGGCATCACGTCGCGGGGCTCAATGTTGAGATGCGGCAAGGAACGTTCCGGCAGAGCACCGACATCTGCCTCGGAGTCGTGCGCGGCAAGAAAATGCTGATGGATGGGCAACATCGCCTACTAGCCGCATGCATGTGCGATATCCCTCAGCAATTTACGATCAAAGAATACCATCTTGACTCAATGGCCCAATTTGCCTCGCTCTATGCGACATTTGACCGGCACCTCATCAGGAGCCATATGGATGCGATGGGCGCATTTGGCGCAGCAGAAGAGGCGGGGGTGACGAAGAGTTTTATCCGCCGAGCTATTAGCGCGTTCCCCCTGTTGTCTACAGGTTTTGGACCGCGCATCCAGCATTGGTCTCAACCGATCATGCGAAGCTCCAATATCCGGTACAAGATGCTACTAGATTGGAAACGGGAGATTCATTTTTATTCTGATGATTTAACTGGCAGTAAAGATGCCGGATCTGTTAAAGGCAACATGATGCTGCGGCAAGCCGTCATGGCGCTAGCTTTTGTAACATACCGATACCAACAGGAAAAAGCGCATGAGTTTTGGAGCGGGATTGCTCGTGATGATGGACTCAAAGTAGGCGACCCGCGCAAGGTAGCGTTGAATTTTCTTTTTAACAATGATACGCACGCATACTCTCCGTCTATGTATTGCCGTTTCCTTGCCTCGGCCTGGAATTCGTTCTACGCCAGCAAGGAGCGTAATAATATGCGGTCGGGCAATGCCGGGAACCCGATTCATATTGCCGGGACGCCGCATACAAGCAGGCAAGTCATGGTCTACGTAACGAGAGGTGGAGACGTTTTGCATGACCCAATTCCGTTTGAATAAAGGAGGCCGAATAATGAGCAACATCATGGGACTCGACGCATCAGTGATGCCGGATATGATCCTTATGCTTCTGCGTAACCCTGAAGTCACCGCTCACATGAAGCATCAGGAGATTGACGAGGCGATAGAGCTACTCGTCAGAGCCGACGCGATAAAGGCGAGCGGCAGTCTCAATCGCCAGGCCGAGAGGCATCACACACCAGCCGCGAGGGCATTGGGCGACCTAATGGCGATGTCTAGTATGGAGCCAGAGATCATGGATTGCGATTCATGAGCATCATATGATCAAGATATTACTAGGTGTAGCATTTATACTTTGGGTATATACTATATATGTTCTACTGAGAGATATTAACTAACAGGGAGGGATATGAATAGATGAGTCTTCTAGGTGTCGTCATAGTCGCATTGTTGTCTATATTGATCTACAAGTATTTTACTGAGCATGGCAATCCGGGAGAATGAGAGAACGTTATGGTGCGGGAAGCAGTACTCCTAGCCGTCACTATCGTCCTTATAATGGCGACATGGGGCGTATATGTGTGGCTGATGTACAACAAAGATGAATAAGTGTGGATTGTGCAGGGTCAGTAGATGAGAGGGGCGGGGCAGGTGAAGGGTGAGAAATGCCCCGCCAAGGCACCCTAATTAATCATACAAGGACGGGAAGAATTATGCAACGACCGATGGCGATTAGCGAACGTCGCATGCCGGAATTGGGGCGCATCCGTATGGGCGCCAAGCGCACGACCAAGAATAAGGCGGGGAAAGAGATCACATTCCCCACCTCGCTCGAAACATGGCGTCTCACAAGCCCAAGCCGAGAACGCCTGCTTGCCGCCGTTCAGCTTGGGTGGGGCGAGGAAGTCCAGCCTTGGCAATCCCCCGGCGGGCCACAGTGGGAACTCTATACCACGCTATCTGAGATCAATGTAGTTGTGCCGCCGTGGTCATCATTCAGCCGATTCTATGAGCAATGGGGCAGCAATCTCCTGGCGCGGCGTTGCGATGGCATGAATATTCTGGAGTCTAGCGAGGAGTCGGATATAGGTAGGCCCTGCATATGCATGGACCCTGACCAGAACGTGCCTGATAAATGCCCGTTGGTCACCCGGCTTCAAGTCATCATTCCTGAGCTGCCCGGTTTTGGCGTATGGCGCTTCGAGACGCATGGGATTAATAGCAGCATTGAGATGGCCGCCATCGTGCCATTTCTCGAAAAGCTGAGCTGCGAACGCACAATGGTCAACTGCGTACTCTCTATCGTGTCGCAGTCCAGCCGAGATAAGACGACAGGGCAGACGCGGCGATACAAGGTGGGCACGATCCAGCCGCGCCACGCTACCATGCTAGAGCTTGTGGCAGGGATGGTGCCCGATTCAGCCCTAGCGATACCACGCACTCCAGACCGCAAGCAGATACAGGCAGCGATGGGCGACCTGGGCTACGGAGATGAAGATATCCCTGTCCAGCACCACTCTATGATTGGGGATAGGATGCGAGAGTCGGAACCAAACCCGTTTGCCCCAGGGGGTGAATACGAGCATATTTCCGCTCCGGCGCAGGGCAGGCCGGAGGCTACGATTGTCCCTGAGGTAGATGACCCTGACGGCAGCCTTGCCGAGATGCTGCGCCAATGCGATTCGTTGTTGTCGTTCGTGGGTGACGAGAGGTTTGTATCCGACCTCCTGACGCAGATATTCCACGGCAAGCCCGCTACCCGTGAATCGCTCGCCAAGGTGCCCGTAGCCGGTCGCGCTCGCGTGCTGCGCGTGTTGCGCCACTGCGTACAGGAGATCAAGCGCACGCATATGCCCCCGGCTGGCCGACTGCCCGAGTGGGTGCAGGAGGAGCGGAAGCGGATCGAGTCGATGACGGTACCGGCTGGCGATGGGGATAAGGCAAAGACTGAGGCGCTGAGCCTGGAGGGCTAAGTAATGCCGAAATGCAAGGGGTGTGCTGATCTCGGGATAGAGTCGGGGGCAGATTGCGTATCCGATGGTGAGTTTTACTGTGATATGTGCTTCGCATTCCACGAAGTCTACAAGAAAGTCAACGCTATGATTAAGGCGTTAGACGATCTCAAAGAGGTAGCTGAGGAGCTACCAGGGCAAGTGAGACGACTACTCAACGAGGCATAAACGCGATGTCGAAAGCCTATCCAGAGAGCAAGTTTATTCGGGAAACAATGGACCTCTTATATAAGAGCCATTGGCACGGGTTCCATGATTGGGCCGTCAATTTCAAGCATATCAATATCCCTGGCTATCCCGATATACAGGCTCTTTGGGCAGGCTCCTCACGCGCGACATCTTTTATCGTCGATCTGAAGGTTGATGGCAGGCAATTGACGCCTGAGCAAGACTCGTGGCTCATGCATTTCCATATGTGCGGATATAATACCTTTGTCTGGCGTGAAGAACATTGGGACATGATGATTCATCACATCACTAATCATATATTGCCACCAATGGAATCCAGACACGGTTGGTACGCTCTGAATGAAGGGTATAGACGCACCATCAAAGATGTTATGACCATCGATGAGATATTGGAGGCAAGAGAAAAACGTAGACTCAAGACAATAGGTAAACGACGGGGAAAAGCGCCAACATCGAAAACCACCCGAACCAAGGATAGCTAGAGGGAGTCAACCATGGCTCAGGTCCTTATGATTACGAACGATGAGCAGGAATCGCAGCATGCATTGTCCATAGGCCCCGTAATCAGCCAGAATCCCAGGATGCGAGCCATCTATGATATGGTGTCTCGCGTGGCGCAGACGAACGCTACCGTGCTCATTACGGGCGAGACGGGCACGGGCAAAGAACTGATCGCCAACTCGCTGCACGCGCAAAGCCCCAGGCGCAAGGGACCATTTGTCGCTGTCAACTGCGCCGCATTGCCCAACGATCTCATCGAGAGCGAGCTATTCGGGCACGAGCGGGGCACATTCACAGGCGCATATCAACGCCACATCGGCAAATTTGAGCAGGCGGATGGCGGGACGCTATTCCTTGATGAGATTGGTAGCCTGCCCGTTCATCAGCAAGCCAAACTCCTGCGCGTCATCCAATCACGTCTCGTAGACCGCATCGGCAGCATCAGACCCACGCCCGTAGATATCCGCATCGTTGCCGCTACAAATGAACCCATCTCGGCACTCGTGCAGAAAAAGCTATTCAGGGAAGACCTATACTACCGGCTCAATGTCGTCTCGGTCGATCTGCCACCCCTAAGAGAACGCAGGGGCGATATCCCCCTACTCGCTAATTACTTTTTGGCGAACCTATCCGCTACAGTCGGCAGGCACCTGGAACTGACGGATGAGGCAATGGCATGCCTCGTACAATATGAGTGGCCTGGCAATGTCAGGGAGTTAGAGAACCTGATAGATCGGCTGATCGTGGTCATTCACCGTAAGCTGAAGAAAATAGGGATTTGCCACCTACGTAAAATAAACTTCAATGTACATAATGTCAAAGACGAATCTTCGCGTGACGTAGGATCATTGTTCGATATTAGTGATATCAATGAGGCAAAAAACGCATTCGAGGAACGATTTATAATAAATGCCTTGAAGCGTAATAATTGGAATCACACAAAGACAGCTAAGGACATTTGTATACATCGCAACACACTCATTATGAAGATTGAAAAATTCAACATAAGGGGCGCTAGCGATGAATGATCATAGCCCCCTGCTCCTTTGCTCTGTCTGTGGCAAGCCAGTCCGTGGCACGGATTATAATCTCATCTACCACGAGATCGTCCACACCGATTGGTCATGCTCAGGGCGAGTCATCAACAGACTCGCTATACCCTGCTCCTATCGCCTCAGATGGGTCGCTAGCGGCATGACACTAGGTGCGGCTCTGACGATTATCGGACTGGCTTTGTACGGCCATCTCCGCATCGCATGGGGGTGGTAGGCATGAACGGAAGTAGTTAGGCCGCCATAAGATCGCCTGTAAGAGCCTTCAGTCTACCATCCGGCACCTCAACCGAGATGCGGATGTTCAGCGCATTATTCTGGGCGAGGCGAGAAGCTTCCGCCACTGTCGCACCCCAGGGGCTATTGAAATCACAGACATTGACGCGGGCGGCGTGCGAATTGTTGCCTATGATGAATACGGCAAACGAGAATTGTATATCAAGACAAGCCAGCCGCTACGCATTGCAGACTTTCTGAGCGGGGGAAAATGACATGGCTATTGCAACCACAACAACTACGTGTTGGCATTGCGGGCGCATCTTTTACGCTGACGCGATGGGGATCAACCATACATGCTGCGAGTGCCAGGAGAAAGGCCACGCTGACCGCATGCCGGGGTTCTGGCCTTATGCCTGCGAGCAATGCCACCGCGACGAGATGAGTGATACAGAATCAAACGGAGTTGATTTCGATGATTGACGAGATTGAGTATCCAGGCGAGAAATATTGCGACCAGTTCGACTGTAGGGAGAAGGCAAAGATTCACTTGGAGTGTTGGCGGCTTGATGCGCCACAAAAGCCGCACAGAGTGGTATACTTATGCTACCGACATTTTCAGCGGGTGGTCAATATAGGCGAGTTCATGGATATCGCGGGAATGCGTAATCTAGATGCGATGGGGTAGGCTATTGCTGCTCTGCGCGAGGGGAGATATAATCCCGGCTGATGACCTGGAGCCTCCCTTTCATGTCGTCTAAAGACCGCTCTAGTGACCTTATACGCTCGTCCCAACGCAGGCTGAAAGACTCAATGCGAGTGAACATATCCTTGATGTCCTGCCCGCGTGATTCTAGCGTCTCGATGCGGAGTTGGGTCACAGCCATCTCTTTGTTGATCGCGCCCTGTTCTTTGTTAAGTGATTGAATATTATCGAATAAAGTCTGCACGGACTGTTGGTATTTGCTGGTAATATCTTTATTTAACTCGACAGCGGCTTGTATTGTCTGGCTATTGCGCTCGATGGAGTTCCATATCTTGATGCGATCCTCTCGGCTACCCTGCCAGTCAAGCCATACCGACGCAGATACAGCGAAGATGGCAGCGAGCACGGGGCTAATAATGCCGATAAATAGGGGGTTCTCCCATACTCGTTTTAAGCTGGTCTCACCAGGGGGCGGCGACAGTGGCATGGGTTCCCCTTTGTGGTCTAATAATGTAGGCTCGGGGAACATATATATCACTCCATGTTGCCATCATATAGTGCCCTTATCTCAGGTTGCATCCGTGCTAGGTCGGTTGGCGCTTGCCTAGCACGGTACTCGGTGGGTGGATTGGTTACCCACCCACCGGGGCGCGTATTCATAAATCACATTTTTACATTATAGTATAGCGGATTTGTCATTGACTTTCTATATTTTGACTTTTAAATGGTTAAAATAAAGTCACCTTGTCCCTGTAGATTACAGAATAGACGTGAGATATAGCAGAGATGACGTGATTACGCGCATAGGACACAAATCAGAATAGGGGTATGAGGGGGCAGGCTCTTACATAACGCGCATATAAGGGGAGGCCAGTCTTTACAGTGATTCGTGTGGCTGGCAGACCCGCGTGGGGCCTGCCCCTTGGGGTGGGTTAGTAGCGTTTATTCCCGTGCCGTATCGGGCGAGACTTGTTGTACTCGTGCTTGGCGACGATGGCTTCGGCGAGGGGGTAGCCGCGTAGTTGGGCTATGGCCATGATGCTTAATGCTAAATTAGCCAAGTTTGATACAAAATTCGCCCCTCGCCAGTCACCAATATAGCCTGATGTTATCATGCAATGATTGAGACGAATTATTAATGTTGCCTGCACATCAAGATCATCCTGATAATCTAGGCTCGGCATATAGACAGGCTCATTTAGAAAATGGAATAAATCTACCGTGTCGGTTAGCCTGCTGTAAGCTTCGATGAATGGGCAGAGATCACGCGAGACTAGCTCTTCATCTTCTAAGTTCCTGCCAGCATCCCATCCAAATGTAAGGTTAGCCATTTTTCTACTGAGATCAATGCCGAGATGCGCCGCCATGTCCATAATGCGGATTATCGTATCCGCTAGCTCTTCGTGTATTCCCTGAAAATCGGGTATATGCTCAGACGGCCCAGGCTTACGTATCGCCTCCACTCCCTCGCCTAAACACTCGCTAGCGATCAGCATCAGCAGCCCATAAACCGAACGAGGTTGATCCCACCACCCCTTAGCTTTAGCTAGCTCGTGTACATCATGGCTCATACGGTCAAACGCTACGGCGAAATCGACACAGACTTGGAGCAGATCAGTCATTGAGTACCTCCTATTTATAGCAAACTTGACATAAATCTGATATTTGACTACTATTCTACACTATCATATAGACTAGATCAATCGTGTATATGCTATTAGTTAACACTAAGGAGGCTCACTTATGTCTCAGTCCGTTCTTGAAATGGCAAAAGACTTGACCGCAGCGCTTATCAACTCAGGTCAATTGACATGCGATACGATGCCAGGGAGTTTACAATCCACCTACATCATATTGGCCGAGATCGATTACAGAGAGAAGAACCCCGCACCAAAGGCTGAAGCCGTGGCGCCTCAAGCCTCGGCGCAGAGTTGGCGGCAAAGCATTCATAAGCACACCATTACCTGCCTCGTGTGTGGGCAGGACTTTAAACAGCTATCCGTGAGGCACCTAGAGACTCATGGCCTCGATAGCAAGAGTTACCGCGACCAGTTTGGCATCCCCCGCACGCAACATCTGGCGGCGAGAGCCACGACGCAGAGGCGCCAGGAAGTAGCGCAGGCGATACAGCCCTGGAAGCGAACCCCGAGATACATCCAGTCCCTCCGTAATAGAGACAACGGCACGGTAGCGGCAGAAGACGAACGTGCTACACCGCGGCGGCGCGGGCGTAAGGCGGTTGCGGTGTAAGTCGTATTGGCAGAAAGAGCGGAGGTGGATATGCCTGAGAAGGACGAATTGGTTAATCTCGTTCAAGTCATTAGAGACAATCCCGGATGTATCGCGACTATTGATAATGATTGTTGGTGGATAAATCCAGCTCCTCCGAAGCCTACAGAAGAAATGGATGATGAGGAATTTGAGCAGTGGCATGGAAACATCATTGCCCATTCTGATGGAATAATTCCACTAGGGGATGATGGATATGGCTCTGGCCGATGTTACGGCGGTGATATATTACAAGCCCTGGCAATGATCGTCGGCATTGAAATACGTAGCGTTTAATTACAAACGGGCGTATAATCTGAGTCGGGTTCTGTATGGTTGGCAGGGTTAAAACCCCGAGTTGCCGTTTGGTGATTCGGGGTTTTGTATTGGAGCTAGTAACGCTTCTGGAAAATGTTTCCTACTAGATCAACAGCGCAAGCTCCTATTATGCCTAGCAGGATCACAGTACCTAGCCAAATCCAGAATGAGCTAAAAAATGAATTGTAATACGCCTAGCATACCTCTCTCCTGATTCCTATCAACTCCTGAGTCACTAGCCGCACGATGTCTCTATGCCCCTGCTCGGCGTCCTCCCATGTCGAATACCGGCGCGTGTATTGCTCGTCAATCTCGGTGATAAACTCGGCCGCATCTCGCCTATCCTGGTGCCTAAATACGTCAGTGCGGAAGATATCAGGCGACACACCGACGAACACGGTACTGACCTCGACCTTGCCGAATATGTAATGCTTGGCGACGATGAGGTGCTTAATGTGCGTCTCGCTGCGCCAGGTTAGATGGCGATCCATATCCGGCTCTTCTAGCACGGTGCGCCCGTCAGGGGCGAGGATGTAGTACATAGATTGCTCCTATAGGCCAAGCTGATGGCCGCACGTCACCCACCACCCATGGAACATGGACTTAAACGCCTCCGTGAAGTCGAGTGACCCATCTTCCCAGGGCGGACATTCCAGTTGTGACGCATCGCGGAGATAGGCGTATGCCGAGAGCTGCGGATTGTCGTCTAGGAACCGGGCGAGGATAGCCTTCTGTCGGTCGTCGTAGAACTGCGAGAGTCGCAAGGCGCGGCGAGTGTCTTCTAGGGTCATGGCGTGGTTCCTTTGTATAGTAGGTACGGATAAAGACATTTATCGGGACTAATTATCGCGTGTGGGTTCTTCCAGATCGTCAATGAGCCTGATCGTTTCTTCGATGCACTCGATATTGTGAGCATAGTTTTGCTCGATGTCTTCACGCTGTACCATAGCCTCATGGTGGAGTATCGCCCTAGCGGACTTGAACGAATCACAGAAGACATGCCCCATCTTGTAGAGCCGCGTATATACGCCGCGTTGGTGGCTAATGCTCTCGACTAGAAATTTCTCATTGTCTTCATCGATGACACGGTAAACGCGGACTTGAGGATCGCTACTAAGCAGTATTGGTACATATATGATACGGGCCGTGGATTGGGTCATAGTTTGTTGTCCTTAAATTCATCGCTATTCCCAGCCAGATAATCCAGGGAGACATCTAGAGCCTTTGCTATCTGGCATATTATAGAGAACCCTGGGTCTTTTGTCTTCCCTCGCATAATAGAGCTTAGACTTGTGCGAGAAATATGGATTTGTGACGCTAAATCCTGTTGCTTGATGCCCTTCTCGAACATAGCTAACCTAATCCTATACCCCAAATTGGGGATGCTGTTTTCTGTCATTATTCTCTTTCTATGTAACGCCATAGAGCACCAATCTATCACAGGCATGATGATAACAGAAAAATAATGTAATCGCAACATATGAGATGCAGGATTTATTTTTGTCTTGTATTCTTGTCCCAATGTGCTATGCTTAGGTCACTCATGGGCAAGAGCGGGATGAGGAAACCAAAAGAGGAGCTACTCAGATGGCCGACCAAACTCAAAAGACCGACGCGCAGAAGATGTTCGATTCGCGTATGAACGTTGTCCGCAATACGTTAGAAGATATCGCCATTGCGCTAGATGCCCTAGAAGAAGAGCAATACGACAACCCGCAGAATTGGGGTATCGTGGCGATGCTGAACCGCCTGCAAGAGAAACTCGCAGAAGTATGCGATGAGGCTGATGGGTTTCTGGGGTAATCATAACGTCAAGATAGGAGACACCACAATGGCACACGCAGCGCACGCAGAACAAAAACTCGACGCGATCATAGCGAGCCGTAGCGCCGCGCAGCTTAAAGAGATGGCGCGGCTACTCAATACGAACTATGCGACAGATGCCGATATCGTCATGGAGAAAGTGCTAGAGGCACTAGAGGGACGGATGGATGAGGCGGCGTATGTAGCGTTCTGTGATGGGCTATAATTGATCTGGCGCGATAGCAAAACACGGGAGAATGAGCTATGGGTTTAGACATGTATCTCAATAGAAGAATATTCCTATGGGGCGACGAGAGGAAAAATCTAAAAATAACAGGCTTAAGAAGAGAAATACGGACTGATAAGGTCAGCTATATAATTGAGGAGATAGGCTATTGGAGAAAAGCTAATGCTATCCACAAATGGTTTGTCGACAATGTCCAGGGAGGCAATGACGATTGCGAGAGATATAACGTATCAGCGAGGGATATGAGAGGACTATTAGAAACTGTAAATAGGGTTTTGGAAAGTTCAGAATTAGTAGATGGTGATGTTCACACTGGCACAAGGTATCATGCATCAGGTGAAGTGGAGGAACTTATTGAGAAGGGTAAGATCATAAAAGACCCAACAGTCGCTAAAGTATTGCTACCTAGCTCTAGCGGGTTCTTCTTCGGTAGCGATGATTATGATGAATATTACTATGAGCAACTTATAAAAACGAAGGAAATTCTAGAGCAGGCGTTGGAAAATGATGAGGATTACTATGAGTATCATTCAGACTGGTAGAGACTCACGATATTACCGGATTCAGACTATGGATATACATTATGATAAATAGACATGTTAAGGATATACTAGAATCAAATAATACTAGTGAAATTGATAGTATATTACTAGAATATGTTTATACTCATCATAACGTTTCTATGAAAAAAGAGGAGAATAGACGGTACACTTCTTTGGCAAAAGATATTAACGATGGTGTTTTGGATGAAATGATTAGGGCAGCGAGAGCAAGAATTAGTGATCTAAAAAGAGAGATACAAGCATTTGCTGATGGACTATAGGAGACAACTCATGCGACAACTCACCCTAGACCACCTAAATTGCCTGCCGAATTGGATGTCGGCTGATGATATCGCTAGCCTATTGCGCATCGGCAAGTTACGCACCCGTCTCATCATGTGGCGGAATTTCGATGGATGCGAGAGAGTCTCTAGGCCGACATTCGCCAAATGGGTGATGCGGAGTCGGTACTTTCAGCCAATTCAATACTAAGGAAGCAAAATGAAAGAGTATCATAAAATCCAAACTCTTTGGGCGCGAGAGAGTGCTAAGCCACACAATATGATCCTGGGTGAATTTGCCTTACCTGAGTTTGAGGCATTACAAAACATCACATGGGTTGCCACTGAGAAGATTGATGGGACAAATGTCCGCGTATTCTGGGACGGCCATAACGTGTCATTTGGTGGCAAAACAGACGATGCACAGATGCCTGTATTCCTTTTCGATAGGCTACAGGAGCTATTTGGTGGCGAGGCTAATGCCCAAGTCTTTGAACAGGCATTTGGCGAGAGTCAGGTATGTCTTTACGGCGAGGGGTATGGACACAAGATTCAGAAGGTCGGGCATCTCTACGGCGACGTTGACTTTATCCTGTTTGATGTGCGCGTTGGCGATTGGTGGCTAGAGCGCCGGAACATAGAGGATGTGGCAGGCAAGTTTGATATCGACATTGTACCGATTGTCGAAGAAGGGACATTATACGAGCTGAGTGATCTCGTTAAGCACGGGTTCCCGTCAATGTATGGCGACTTGCTCGCAGAGGGAATTGTAGCCAAGCCGAAAGTTGAGTTATTTAATCGCAAAGGAGAACGGATTATCACAAAGCTGAAACATAGGGATTTTGTTAAGCTGGAACGCCAACAGAAGCATAATGGGTAGATAAGAGGGGCTCTATGCTTTGGGCTATGATAGTAATAGACATACTACTAATTATGTTGTCTGTGATATTTGGGGTGTTTACCTATTATGAGATAAGATTCCATAGGGCAGTTTGCAGGGTAATAGATTCTATCGACGAAATACTAGGTGATATGTATAAAAGCGTAGACAAGATAGAGATGGATGATAAGGGCAAGGAGAATCAAGATGCCTAACCCAACCACCGCCCCCGATGCGATGGACGCATGGTTTAGCCACCCGTCAGCCCAACCCAACGCACCCATGCCGCAAACGCGCGGCTGCGATCTCGGTGGCGAGCGGTACTTTCGCCCGTACAACCGACGCGAGGTCCGTGATATGCACCTCATGCAGGGCGATAATACCCACGGATGGCGCATCCTCGACACCAACCGCGTGCTGATAGCCCAGGATGAGCGGAGAGATGGAAGGGGGATGAAGCGTTTGTATAGGTATCCCGCGACTGAGACAAGGAAGCAAAGTTGGAGTATTATGGGGGATGACGATAGGCTAATCTCGTGCGTGGCGTGGGATGAGGCGCAGGCGATTGGGTGGTTCGAGAGGGCATAGGAGAGCGAGCGATGCAAGATGAATACTATGACAACCGGCTGGCGATACTGATTGCGGTACTTGTGGTGATTGGGGTAGCGATGATGATCGTTTCGTGGTAGGAGGCAATCATGGCCGTATTTATCGAATTGACGTTGGCTGAGGACATCGGGCTAATGGATTTTAAGGGCGGATCACCTATCACCGTCAATGCTGAATACGTGATGTATGTGCATATCGACAGCAAGAATAGGACGCATGTCACGATGCAGGACGGCTATCTTCTGATCGTGCAGGAGCGATATGACCATGTGTGCCGGTTGGTTTGTGGGGCAGTACAGCATAGAGTGGACTAGGGTGCCAAAATGTTGGCAGGGGTGAGGGCTTTTTTATTTGCCGTGCGTTGGTATTATTTTAGGGCTATAATAGTATTAAGGTCTATGGATAATGCATGGATGGGAGGAAGCCATGATCATTGTCTGCGGCGGAACGAAAGGGGGTAGCGGGAAGACAACCGTATGCACGAATCTTGCCGTCATGCGAGCAATTGACGGCAGAGATGTGCTGCTTGTAGACGCAGATGAACAAGGGAGCAGTACCCTATTCAGCACCCAGAGGAGGCAGGACTATGGGGATAAGGCAGGGTATACGTCCATCGTACTGAGTGAAGAGAGGGTACGTACTGAAGTCTTGGCCATGCGTCATAAGTTTGACGACATCTTGATTGACACGGGCGGTAGGGATTCAAAGTCACAGAGGGCTGCAATTTCGATAGCTGACCTGTTAGTCATTCCGTTCAAGCCGAGTTCACTTGATATATGGACGCTCGAGAATAATCAGAAGGTCATAGACGACATGCGCCCTTACAATCCAAGTCTGCGAGTCGTGGCATTTGTTAATCAGGCTGACGCACAGGGCAACGATAATGCCGATGCGGGTGCAGTTTTGGCTGAGATTGAATGGTTGCAATTCCTTGAAACTCCTGTTGTTTATCGAAGAGCGATACGTCGAGCAACATCCTGGGGACTTGCCGTATGCGAATCAAAGCCTGCTGACCGGAAGGCTATAGATGAGGTCAATGCACTATATAATGTCGTTTTTGGTATTAACTCAACCCCATAATAATATTACTAGAGTATTAAGACATGCCTAAATCATCCATTAATCGGAGACCGGTAGATGTAAAAGCCATGATCAATAAAGGAGGGTCTGCACCGGCGTCTGAGGACGAAATAGACGATAGCAGAGTCCAAGTCTTTAATTTGAGGATGCCGTGGTCAGTCTATAAAAAAATAGACGCACTCCGGGCGAAATCTCCCGTCTGGATATCCCGTAATACGTGGATAGCGATGGCGATAGAGGACAAACTGGAAATAGATGGGGCCGAGACTGAATATGAAAAATGTCAATATCTATACTGAATCAGATGAAAATGAAGATGTAGATGATGAGCCGCGACTTGATCCAGAGTCGGTAGAGGTAGGTAATATAACAGAGAAAAATCTTGATAAGTTTATAGGACTTTTCCTGAAACGCACACTAGGGAGAGAAATCTTAAAGATTTTTCAGACATTAGTTATAAACATCCATGACAATGTTGGCCCTCAGAATTATTATATAGGTTTTGATCACGGGCGTGAAGAAGGATATTCTGCGGGATACAAACATGGAGCCAGGGATGCCAAAGAAAAGTTTGGCAGTATGCCATCTCTAAGCAGGAAAGAGAAACTAGCGGCTATATGGGATAAAACAGGCGGGAAATGTTCATATTGCGGGGTTCTTCTAAACCCGTTCAGGACGCTAGAGATAGACCATATAGTCGCTCGGGCAAATGGAGGAACAAACAATATTATTAATTTAGTACCTTCGTGCCAAGATTGCAACCGGGCCAAAGGAGACAAAGACTTAGAGGATTTTAGATTCTACTTTGAGAAGAAAATGCTTAGAAAGCCATAGGTAGATTGCATCACATCGGGCGCAGGCGATTGAGGATAGGCTAGAACGCGAGGGGTTTTTGATGGCATGTAGCGCAGTGTGCACGGGCGGGTCACGACTCCCGCCCGTTTGCGACGACATGCCGCAAGCACTGCTCTTGGGGTAAGTATAGCATAGAGGAGATACCGCGGCATGGACGCACTACACGACCTACTAGGGCATGCTGCCGACGAGATTGTCAAGGTCAACCGAGATAATCTTATCCGGCGCATCCTAGACGATATGTACCGATCTGATTCCGAGATGGCAGCTAAGTCGAGCCTATTTTGGGTCTACGAGAAAATGATTAGTCTGGCCGATTCGGGAGATATTGAGGGGGCTGAGGCATTTTATAATGACGAGACGACTCAGTATATTCTGGGCAGGGCAAGAGAGGCAGCAAATGAGGGGCAAAGATGACTGACAAAGAGCTATACGACTTCATGGACGCATCTATCCATGTAAACGCCATATCTCTCTCTGATCATATAGATCAGATATGTATCATAATCAATACCTATATCGGCATAAAAGGTCTTGGGCGCGGCATGGCTGGTGCATCCTATGGTGAGATAGCGGCGGAGGCAGGAGATGAAACGCTACGAGAGATGGTGTCTGCCGCGATTAAGCGGGCGATGGACTTGAGAGGGCAGATTGATAGGTTTATTGAAAATATAGGGATACCCGTATGACCAAGCAAGAATACTACGACTTGTTGGTGAAGTCGGCGCAGGATGGGACGTTCCCGAGTGCAGTCATACATGACAATATGGCTATGCAGTGCTTATATCGTGCTGATCAGACTCCGCATTCGCTCAAGCGGTGTGCAGGAGGTCTGTTAATTGATGATGAGAAATATTCGCCTGATTTAGAGACGGTGCGTGTCACGATGTTAGCACTGAGTCATCCAGGCATATTCAACTTACCGGAAGGGCTAAGTGTATCTGATATAAACGCAATCCAAAGAGAGCATGATGAGGCATGTGATTGGAAAAATAAATCCATCGTATGGTATAAAGAGCAATTCATTGATTGCATTAATGCTCTGTCCTGTTTCGCCGACGTCGTCAAGGTATCCCCCGATGCAGCCTAACGCGCCCAAACCCCTACTCGTCTGCGAAGTCTGTGGCGCTACCGATCTCTGGCCGGTCAGCGGGGGCAAGTACCGCTGCCTGCGCTGCGGGCACGTCCCCTCTTGACACGATGGATGCGCCTAGCCCGTGGGGTTAGTATAATTAGGAATTATCTAACATTCTGAAAGAGAGATCATGATGAGTCGTATCAGTTTTGATGTAAGCAGTTATGGCACAGGGACCAAACGCATGCTGAATTTAGATGGGACGCGAATTGCGGCCACATTTATTGACGATCATCCACGGAGGGCTGACTATTTCAATATATGCTGGAATCTAAACGAACAATTTGACTTGCGAGAGGGTATCGAATACTGGTTTACGCAAGTCTTACAGCAGAATGAAGGCAGACAAAACTCTTCTCCAGTTATACTTGTAGTTTGGAAATCTGAAATACCACATTACATAGAGATTCAATCGCTTTCATCAGGAGATATGGTCTGTGAAGAACTAGATGACATGAGCCGCCGTGGCAATGTTATTGAGCACGTATCACTGAGAAGGGAAGACTGCGAAGTTAATTTTATGTTTAAGCCAGGTAAACCAATGTCATGTTCTTGCAAATTTAATAGGCCTTTTCTATCTCGGATAAGCCCATTCTTTGCGAAATATAACGAGAATATCAGCGCACAGTCGCAGGATAATTTATTAAAACTAGCAGACGCTGAGCTTGGATTTTTCGAACTAACCCCCGTGGGTTAGCGCTCGGTGTAGCATACGTTGCCGTAAGCGATGCTGCTTTTCGACATCGAAAGACATGGGTTAGGGTCATCTGGAGTGGCTATAATGTTATACGATATCTCGTAGTCATGAGCACCCTCACCCACGTGAAAAGCGGGGCGCTCGCGTGCCGAGATAATATGCATATGCGATATCTTGACGTCATGCACCCCGCGCCACAGTATCTCTCGATGCAGCTTGAGTATCGGCAACACGCCATCGCCAAACGCATCGAGTACGGTGGGGTGGCCTGGCGTACCGTTAGGCAGGGCGTCAAATATCGCATTGCCGTCCTGCCACACCGAGCCGCGTTGCAATAGTACTGTGTCGCCAGGCTTAATGAGTCCCAGGAAATTATGGATCTTTTCGAGGCTATCAGTGCAAGTCATGAGTCCAGCGACATTTGCTTGATGATCCGGTCCCTTGCCAGCCAAGGGACAATCGTCACGCGGGGCGATGTAGTAAGTATCGCCGCTAGAGATTTGTGGCGCTGGCGTCTCTCCAGTTTCTTCTATTTTCTTCTCTATATCTTTTATTTTCATATCTATACTTTTTGCTTTCTTATCTATATTCTCTAATCTTGATATATTACTGTTTATCTTATTTTCGGATTCTTCTAGATTATATTTGGTCTTTACAGGGATATCTTGTTTAGGCATATTAAAATAAGACATCACTAGCATGCCTATAAAGCCGATGAAAATTACCGCGATCCATATGGCAGGGGCAATATCTGCTTTAAACGAGTCGGATAGTGCATAGCGATGTTTATAGCCACTGTGCCTCGCCCGCTCAATTAAACACCCCGTCTCTTCCGCCCGCTCAAACTCGTAGTCACCCCGCTCCATCGCTGCCGTTGCCACCGCATCCAATCCTATACGGCTAGCGACCTGCCTGACCTCTTGGCGCGTTAGGTGCGTGATGGGGTAATGTGGCACGACGCGCAGCCCTGACGCCTCGCAGAAGGGGCACAGCGGCTCTAGCTGTGCGGGTAGCTTGATCTCGGCTAGGCGGGCCGAGATTGGGCTAGGGTCGCAGTAGGGCGGGGGTTTGAGACGGTCTGATGGTGATGGGATAGGCTTCGGGCTCAAATGCGCCATTAGGGCAATCAGAGCCGCGTTGTTCTGCATTTCTGCCTCCTCTATATACCACCGTTTCCGAGAGAATCCGGTGCTATTCAGTCGTTCCCGTATGGCGAGCACTCCATTCGCTCGTAGACGCGCCGGAAGAACGCCTCAATCTCGTCGGGTGCCATAGTTAGCCGATTCGTGCAAGGCAACGAGACGCTAAACATGGGTTTGGTGCTGCCCGTGACATTAAAATCGCACTTGACCTCATAGACCAATTCGCCCCAATTATGCAGGCGTATGCTGATGAAAAATAAGCGTAATCCATTGTCATATATGGGCTTTTGGATCAGATTCACATCGAGATTGAAATAGTCTTTATACCCCGCATCCAAGAACGCTTGGTACTGTGCGCCGCCTAATTGCCGGATGTGGGCAAATTTGTCTTCCATAGCGTGCGTTCTCCTGGGTAAGTATGGGGCCAATCTAGTCGAGAATGTTCTCGGCTACCACTAAACTCTACCGATTGGAAAGAATCACCGTCACTATCCACCATCTGCCCTTCCTCTGTCTCGTGGCTATATTCTTGTATCGGCCTTACTCCTTGCAGAGCATCTACCATCAAATCCCGGAAGTCTTGAGGTGACATATGGTCCATATCGTCTAGTATCCTTCGCAGAGCCTCTAAGTTGTTGGTGATGTCGTCGTTGGGGATGTCGTTCCTATCCATCGTTCCGCACCTCATTCATCAGGGTATCCCACCGCGCGAATATTTCGTCTAGCGTCTCGTGGGTCTCGACCTCGCGAATGACCGAGTCTGCTTCGTGCCCGGCTCTCGTTGGTGATTCTTCTGATACGCCTATAGCATTGAGTGTCACGTTGCTGCCGTCTCCGCTAAAATTCCATTCATCCATTTTTATCCAATTATTATCTATCAGTAGGTACCGATATATTTTGACTAGTTTGTATGCAGAACCCATCATCCCGTTTATTGTCAGTGAATTGATAGGATAAACAGTGTCTCCTTCTATGTATGACTGCACATCGTAGTACTTTATGAGGGATTTCATAACCCCCTCATAGCAGGCTTTGACAACGAATCGGCAATCGTGCTCGTCAAGGTCCATAGCCAGATATGTATTGCCATCATCGTCTGTCCCAACTGTGCCCCATCCGCTATTGGCGAGATAGTCATACATTGAGCGGTAAACTCCGCCGGACATGCCTATTCTCCTCTCGTTTCCACAACGATATCATCCCACCGCTGCAACACTTGCGTGATAGGCTTATTAGGCCCGAGGACGTCAATTACGTTCTGCGCCTCAAAGTATACGGCGTATTCATCGCCGTCTGTGCCGCCCAAGGAAACATGAGCACGAGCCTCGCTAGGGAATTTCAAGCCCGTCTCGTTCAGAATGCTCATGCACTCGTAGGCTTTCTGCCGGTGGCCCTGTTTGACTGCATTTTTGACCATCGCGTTGAATTTCTCGTTTTTTATCTCTCGTTTCTTATTTTCTATATGCGCCAATACGCCAGACTCTTGATGCGTCCTGCGTATGGCTTTATAGGTCTGATCAAGCAATACGCCCATCGTGTCGTCAAATTCTGCCTTGTTTCTAGCAGAATCGCACCGTTCTTGCTCGATGCGCGCCAACACCCACGGATGGAGCCGTGGCGCAAACGTTTCCAACACGATGGGGTAGGTGGGGATTAGGGATTGCAGTTTGATCAGCATCAATATACCTCACCCTCGAAATAGACATAGTTAGACGATCTACCGACCAAGGTATACCTAATCTGATTCATCGAAGACGGCGCGTCAGGATGATTAGGCGAGATGGGCACCATCCGCACCCCTAGTTTAAGTGGCGCTGCAAAGCCTATAGACATATAGTCCTCGTAGGGTACGACCTTGATCATGCCGTGGAAATTGAGAACGGCGTGGATGACTGGCATGGGCTATTCTCCTTCTGATACACCTGCTATTGCCCTGCACGTCTCGCATTCGCATGGCATGCAATCTACGATCTCGCCAGTATCAACGATCCTGTTCAGGCAGGCAAAACAGAGAGCCACCCGCACTTTGCCCTCCTCAAATGCCATATCCTCAGTCCATACGGATATCTCGACGATAGTACGAGGTGGTCTGTCGCAGTCGCGTGCGTTACATTTCATTGAAGATTACTCATTTTGTAAAAAGCATAATTACGCGATACCCTATGTAAAATATGGATATCCAATACGATGTCTTCAAAATTCGAAATGCCATTTTTGCGATGAATATAAGCCTTGCTATTTTCTTAATAGATCCCTTTTCAGCTTCACTATATGGGCGCTGTCTATCAAGTGGTTCTCCTTGGTAATCAAGATAATCGCAATCTACGCATTTATGTAGCCAATACTCTTGTTGCCCATCATAGACATGATATCCTCGTTTCAAGCATGTGATACGTCCTGTTTTGAGCAACGTAACAGCATCTTGTATATCATATACCATTGCTATTCTCCATCATCTCGGCCCTAAACCGCATCAGCTCATCTAGTCTCAATTCGTCCCTGAATCGCACGATCTCGTCCAGCTCTGCTACTCCGATAATGAATGGCGCGGATTTACCCATATAGAAATAATCAGAGCAGAAATAGACGGCTCCATCTGACGCTACCCCAGCGTGGCATCTTCCATCGACCTTGAGAGCTAACTTGACCTTTCTGAATCTCGAACCGTCTGAGTTGGAGACCATCATGTCTTCATCTATGCGCCAATACACTAGCCCTGCGTTATCCATTATTTGCGCTCTCCTTCATATTCCGCCATCATCTCTGCCTGCACGCCACTTGTTGACGGCATCGATATGGATAGACAGCGAACCAGATATAATTTCCGTACAATCAATGTAGTCGGACATGGGTTATTTTCCTATAAAGATGACTCTAGGGGTTCGCCTTCCTCTGCCAGCGTAATCGTGACCTCATGCTCTGTCGCTTTGCCGTCTTTGATGTGTAGAGCCCCAATCTGCCCGCCGTCCCATTTGATCAGGACATACGCCTCACCTTTTATGTCCGAAATAACAAGCGACAAAAAATTGCGGTATGCATATTCCGAGTATAGCCCGTGCCACGAGAATGTATATATTTGGCATAGACCATCCTGGCCTGGCTCGCTGAGATCGTCACCACGAAGAAAGCAGAATTCAGGGAAATATATCCTGGCGTCTTTGTTTTCATGCCACTTATCTACATCATCAACATGTATATAGAGATACCCAGATAAAATGCAGGTCGATTCGATGTTGTTTGACATGGGCTATTCTCCTTCTGATGTGCCAGTTATTGCTTTGTACTTCACCCATTCACAAGGCACACAGTCTACGATCTCGCCAGTGTCAACGATTCTGTTTAGGCAGGCAAAGCAAAGAGTTCCCCTCACCTTGCCATCCTCAAATGCCATATCTTCAGTCCATATGGATATCTCGACAATGGTACGAGGTGGCCTGTCACAGCCGACTACATTACATTTCATCGAGGGCCTTCCTCCCTTCATATTCCGCCATCATCTCAGCCCTAACCCGTATTAGCTCATCTAGTTCAGGGCCAGCGAAAGAAGTTCCGCACTCATCGCCTTCCTCTAGCTCGGATGATCTCGTTATATCAGGGCGATGAGTGATCATCATATTCCCATCCGTATAGACATAGACACGCATAAGTCCATTTATGTTTGTTAATGCGATGCGGTCGCATCCTGATCCATAGAGATGTGTTTTATGCATAAGACGCCAATATCTTAGCTCTGGGTATTCCATGGCGGCTCCTCACTGTACTCTAGCATGTGGTCAACGTAGCCTGTGTCAATGCCAACTCGAAACATAACGGCCATGATTTGGAGATCAGAGAGGCTATATGGCCCTTCCATCAGCCCGAAGAAATACGGCATATGCTCTGACTTGAGGGCTGAGAGGAACAGCATGACGCGTTCGATCACATCTTTAGCGCACCAATAGACCTCAAATCCATCAGGATTCTGCGGCGTTTTATATGCAGTGCCCATGCCTAAGCTGTTGATATTTATCCCCAGATCGTAATCGAGCGCATGCCACCAGACCGTGACGCTACCATCTGGCTCTGGCACAATCGAGGGCTCCGGCATCTCGCGGAATATGGGCATGCCTAGCATATGCAACATATCCCTCGCAAATTCAGGGGCAACGGGTTTGCCTTGGTGCCCGTCCCATCCTGGCTCTAATCGCGTCAGGTTTTCGAGTCGGTCAGCGACTTTGATGGACCAATGGCCATAGTAATATTTCGTCATAGCGATAGCTCCTATACATTCTCCCGATATTTCATAAGCCAGGCGTCTAAATCCTCGATCAAGTACCGCACAGAGCGACCGAGTTTGACGAACGTCGGCCCTGGCGACATGTTTTGGCGCGGAACCTTCAGCCGAGATTGGCGAAGGAACGAACGGCTCATGCTGATATACGATGCCGCTTCTCGCTCTGTGAGTACGCGCTTGGGTAACCCTGTAGTCTGGGGTTGAGGTTTCGAGCTGGCGGATGATTTTGTTTTCATACTCTCATCTCCCTATGTGATTGATTATCTCGCTGTGATACGCCGGTACCCCGTGCCCGACTCTAGCCCTAGCGGGATTTGGCGCTGCGCTTCGTTGTAGGCTTATGAATAGACAATGTTACCACTCTTGTAGAATACTCCATCCGGTGATATCCATCCTTTTACAGAAAAACTTCTAAACCCGCTTGGATAGGCATCTCCGGAATATTCTCTTATCTGTTTCCATCCCTTCCGGGCTCTGAGCTTTAACGATCTATCTCTTTGATTATCTCTGCATGTGCCTATCCATAGATGATTTGGATTGCAGCATGGCGGGTTGTCGCATCTGTGGCATACATAGAACTCTCTACCTAACAATATCGCCCCTGAACTATATTCATGCGCTTTTCTTGCATCGAGACCCATAGATTCCCAGCAGCATTTTCTGCAATCGTCTCCGTGTTCGCACATCTTAACTTTTTTCCAGAAATCTGACTCAGTCATTGACTATATTCCTTGCAGGACCCCAGGCTTTTAGTATGCGCGTCATTTTTCGGGGTTCTTCTTCTTTGGTTTTTCCTCGTCTACCCCTTCCATTAACTTCTCGGCCGTCACGCCCAGAGATCGAGCTAATCGCAACCCCTCATGAAAACGGATTGTGATATGCAACCCATCTTCAAGGCGTTTGATTGTGTTGTACTGCACTCCAGAAGCCCGTTCGAGTTGGGCACGAGTCCACCCCATTTGCGTCCTAAGTGCTTTTACCTTATCGCCCAACGTCAAAATTATCACCCCCTTTCAATTTTGGAATACGCATATATTTTACGTTTTATCAGATAAAAAGTCAAATAAGCGTCAAAAATAGATTGACGCCACGGTCTATTTGACGTATAGTTATATTCAGATAGAGCGAACGAGGCAGGCACCCAAAGGAGACGCATCATGGCTTCTTGCGAAATATTGTACCCTGGCAACATCGCCATTGAGACCCATGCCTGGACGCTGAGTATTGCCGAAGCGAAGGCCGTGCAGGCATTTCTCGGCTGCGGCAAGGGCGGGTTCTGGGAACGCCACCTTGTCAAGCCCTATCGCCAAGCGCGTCGCGCCAAGGCCAATTTTGTTAAGGTCTACACGGCGGGATTCGCGAGTGGCGAATTGAGCAACGCACTGGCTTGCTGTGAGTAAACTGAAGGGGGTCTACGGACCCCTCGCTCACTGGAGATGCATCATGATACAGAAGAAGCTAGACGCGAGTTGGATTGCGAGCGATGGCAGATGCCCGAGGCACAAGACGCCCATGCGGCACATATACAACTGTGGCAGGCAGGTTGCAGCTAGAATATATCTGTTCCGCAATTGCCGATGCTCTGTATTTCACTACTGCGATACTGATGGCGAGATAGACGGTAAGCCCGTATACACTACATCATTTGAGAACGCCGCGAAGATTATCAGAGAAAAAGCAGAAAAAGTTAAAAAATATAGTCCAAAAGTGTATTCTTGAGTGACATATCTATTGAAAGCGAGATGGTAAAGCAGTAAACTCTAAGTCAAGGAGTAGATGAGATGCAGCCGAGAATCACACTAGAATATGCTGATCCAATGAGATTCGCAGTGTACAATGGTAGGCTGTATGATCTAGAGGATGCAGAGGAGATGCAGGAGTATTGCACGCTAACTATGATGATGCTGCTGAACGTAACAGACGACAATCTCTAATAGCCGATAGCCCGGCACCCTACCGCCAAGTAATGAACCGGGCTATCAGAAGACCCTGAACCATAAGGATCGAGCCATGATAGCACAATCCAAACCGACCCGCAACGCCGACCTCCGACACGCTCAATCTCTTGGACGCCAACGCCGCAATGCCAAACACGACCCTATCGGCCAAGCCATTGCAATCGCGAGCATTGCCCGTAAGTGCATCGATGATGGCAGGGAGTTTGACGCGATCTATGTCAAAGACCTCGCGGATGATGTCTGGGCTGAGTTGGTCTGCGCGGCAACGCCAAATGAGCTGCGTGTGATCGAAGAAGCGTGCAGCAGGAGAGAGGCGAGAATGGTTGCTGAGCGTGCGGCACGCGAGCAATGCGATGCGATCACTGATCGGCGATGGGCGCAGATTTACCCACACTTGGCAGCGTAAACCACGGGCGGGGTCGAGAGGCCCCGCGATATGGAGGCAACTATGAGCGATACCAAAGTTATGTTTCAGATTAAATCCATCTTCGGCGAACTACTTTTCGAGTATGAGTGCAGTAGTCAGAAAGAATGCGTAGGGCAAGCTGTAAAGTCTGGGGCTAACCTGTATAGGGCTAACCTGTCTGGGGCTGACCTGTATAGGGCTGACCTGTCTGGGGCTGACCTGTCTGGGGCTAACCTGTCTGGGGCTGACCTGTCTGGGGCTGACCTGTATAGGGCTGACCTGTCTGGGGCTAACCTGTATAGGGCTAACCTGTCTGGGGCTGACCTGTCTGGGGCTGACCTGTCTGGGGCTGACCTGTCTGGGGCTGACCTGTCTGGGGCTGGGCTCCCAGATGGCGACCTCCAGGTGTGGGGTAAGAAAAATGGCGTTTTAGTACGGCTACGCATCCCATACAGGGCAAAGCGCAATAGTTGTCTGATCAACAAAAAATGCCGCGCAGAATTTGCATTTTGCGAATGGACTGAGACAGGTGGGGATGTCGTAGTCGAAAATGAATACGGCAAGACTATTTATTCGCCTGGAAATTGGGTATATCCGCATGCGTATGATGATGATATTCGTATCGATTGTGCGCCAGGGATACACTTTTTTCTGACAAGAGCAGAAGCAGAGGCTTGGTAAACACACGGCGGGGTCGAGAGGCCCCGCGATAAGGAACACAGATATGGACTGGGAAGAAAATGATCACGATATAGCCTGCCGTCTCTATAGTTGGCTTCAAGATAACTTTGGAAGTTCTGTAATTAGAATGCTGGCTACGCATTTTGACTTCCAATGGGCTTTCGAATTTTCAAGAGATTTATCTGGGGACCATTGCGATTCTCTGTATGTAAATGCAGAATCTGCGGTCCGCGATTTATGCCGTTTATTAGGTCATAGGAGTGCTAACATGGATGCACTAAAGTCTCTTCCGAGTGGAAGTAAGGTTATGATATGCGCTGCACGAATGCTCAAAATAGCGGAGATGAGTGGGAAGGGGAATTTAGGCGTTGACCCTAATATATCTTTTGTTTTAAACGCGATATTATAAGTCTTCATAGAGGGAGGTTATTATGAGACAAGACATATCAGAAAACGAATTTATCCGTCTCGCTGTAACAAATGAATCTGTGTTCCGTTATGAGGCCTATCGCATCGCCCAGTTGATTCACGATTACGAGCTAGACGAGGATGATTTGCATAAGTATACCACTCGTCTTATGCAAATGAGCGGCATCTGCGATAACTGCCACGGGAGCGGTGAGGATGGCGACCCGCCAGATGCTGCGGGGGATGGTGGATGGATCGGAGATTGCCGCAAGTGTAATGGTACAGGGAGAAAGGCAATCGATGAACACTAACCCGCTATACGTCGAAACGCAACCAGCCCCGTACAGTTCGGTCGAGATTACGACGGACAGCAAGGGCATCCCCAAGCCGACCATCAAGGTCTACCACGCGGACCCTGACGAGGCAGCACGCACGGCATTGCGGCTGTACAACGAGATATGCGGGCAATTGACGCAGATGGAGGAATAATGATGAAGCCTATATTCTTAAGACTCAACAAGATATCAGATGATTATGACG
>Ga0070689_100000058_pt1 | contig 67862 bp, 70 predicted proteins | sample KBSS23HmetaG_FD_64669 | JGI IMG/M metagenome (GOLD analysis project Ga0070689, IMG submission 64669) | Switchgrass rhizosphere microbial communities from Kellogg Biological Station, Michigan, USA - KBS S2-3H metaG | ecosystem: Host-associated > Plants > Roots > Rhizosphere ...
AGGAATGGCTCACGCGGCGGCGCCTCCATGCCCGCCCGGGGCCCTTCTCGTGGAGGGAGACTACTGCACCCAGGTGCGGCAGGAGTGCACGGCCTGGTTGGACATCCCGGGCGGGCGACGGTGCGCCGAGTACCGCGCTCCGACGAGGTGCGTCGGGCACAGCGAGCACGTGCGCTACTGCATCGACCGCTACGAGTACCCGAACGTCGTTGGCGCACGCCCGCGCTCGTGGTTATCGTGGACCGCCGCGGCCAACGCATGCGGGGACGTTGGAAGGCGCTTGTGCAGCAGCCGTGAGTGGTCGTTCGCCTGCGAGGGGCCCGGGATGCACCCGTTCCCGTACGGGGATGGGTACCACCGCGACAGCCACGCGTGCAACATCGACAACCCAATCGACGTCGACGTCTTCGCAGCCAGGAACCCGGGCTCGCCCACGTCCCGCCTGCTCGACGCGCTGCTGGCGCCCTCGGGCTCACGCGATCGCTGCGTGAGCCCGTTCGGCGTTCACGACATGGTCGGCAACATCGACGAGTTCGTCGTCAACGAGACGGGGCAGCCGCACCGCAGCGCCCTGGCGGGTGGGCACGTCTTCGGCGTCCGCAACGCCTGCCGTCCCCTGACGCTCAAGCACGACGAGTCGTTCGCGTGGTATGAGACGGGCGCCCGCTGCTGCAGCGACACGATCGACTAGGTCGATACGCTCCGACGACAGGCCGGCGTCCCCTTGCACACCACGGGGTGACGTTGTACCTTTGTACGCATGAGCGATCGACAGAAGTCCGCGAAGGTGTACCTGGTCGACCCGGGCACCGCGACCCCGACGGGAGAGTTCTCGTTCGAGATGCAGGTGCGCGCCCCGGGCGCCCGCACGGTGCGGTTCGAGCTGCTCGATCGCGACGCGGAGCTGCTCCACCAGAACCTGGGCAGGTTCCTGCAGGCGAGGAGCAGCCCTGCAGATCCGCAAGCGTGATCTTCAACGGGCCCGGCCCGTCGACGTGGCGCGTCTCGCGCGCTGGCTGCGGATCCGCAGCATCGATACGATGAGCCACCGGCAGCTGGTGAGGCTGCTGGCGTGGCTGTTCAAGCGCCGTGACATGCGTGCGCGCAACCTGACGATGCGGGGGTGATGATGAGCGAGTTCCATGTGAACGTTGTGCGGTTGGGCGCCTTCCTCCCGCACCCGAACGCCGACAGCCTCGACGTGACGAAGGTGCACGACTACACCGTCGTTGCTCGCCGGGGCACGTTCCACGAGGGGCAGCTGGCCGTGTACGTCCCGGTCGACAGCATCGTGCCCGACACGAGCGAGTGGCACTGGCTGTCGCCCCGCATCGAGGGCCTCACCGAGGAGAGGCACCCCGTCGGTCAGGTGCCCGTCCGGTACCGCACGATCGAGGCGAAGCGATTGCGCGGCATCTTCAGCCAGGGGTGCCTCTCGCCCCTCCCACCGGGGGACTGGAAGGAGGGTGACGACGTCCGCGAGGCCATGGGCATCACCAAACACGATCCCTCCGAGGAGCTCGAGCTGTCGGGCGAGTGCGAGGCCCATCCCCGGGGCTGGTCGTTCCCCAAGTACACCAGCATCAACGGGCTCCGGCGCTACCCCCGCCTCCTGCGCGACGGCGAGGAGGTCATCGTCACGGAGAAGGTGCACGGCACCAACGCGCGGTACGTACACGATGGGGATCGGCTCTGGGTCGGCTCGCACGGGCAGATCAAGAAGCAGGCCGCGGCCAACGCATGGTGGCAGGTCGCCGAGCAGGCGAACCTCGAGGAGCGCCTCGCGCGCTGCCCCTGGCACGTCTTCTTCGGCGAGGTGTACGGGCATGTCCAGGGCATCGACCTCGAGTACGGCATCCGCCGCGGCGCCCGGTTCAGGGCCTTCGATGTCTGGAGCGTGAGGGAGATGCGGTACCTGAGCCACGACGATGCCATCGCCATGGCTGACGTTGCGGGCATCCCGTGGGTCCCCATTCTCTACCGGGGGCCTTGGGACCCAGACGTGGTCAACCCCCTCTGCGAGGGGAACACCACCGTCGACGATGGCAGCGGGACCGTCTCCCACGTCCGAGAGGGCTTCGTCGTCAAGCCGACGACGGAGCGCTACGATGACCACATCGGGCGGGTGATCCTGAAGCGGCACGGCGAGGGCTACCTCCTGCGCCGCAAGCGCTAGCGGGGGCGTGCGCATGGTCACCCTCGCCGTAACCACGTTCGATCGCTTCGCTCGCCTGCTGCCGCGGTTGCAGGCCCTCCTCGACGAGGTGGGTTCCGCGGCGGGCAAAGGCCAGGCGGCTGCGATGACGGCCTACGCGGCCGGCTACAACGGGGCTTCGAGCACGATCAAGGCCGTCGTCGACGGCGACCTGACGCCCGAGATGGTCGACGCGTTCTCAGGATTGGGCTTCACCGACCCCCAGGACGTCGACCAGAAGCGCGTCGACATCGTGAACTCTGCGGTGAGCTCGTGGGACGTGGCCGCTGCAGCGCTCGTTCACGGCGATGCACCCAAGGCCGAGGAGCTCACCGCGGCGCTCGAGGCACGGATGCACGAGTTCGACGATGCGGTCACGACGCTGGGCGAGCTGGCCGTCTCACCCGATCGGTGAACCTGGCGCTGCCGCGGTGGTACCGTGGCCTTGGAGGTTCGGCATGCACGTGCTGCTGTTCTTGGCCTGCGTGGGACTGTGCATCGTTTTCCCGCGTACGTTTAGGTTCGCGGTGGGCGGGATCGTCGGCCTCGCCGCGGGCGGCATGGGCTGGGCGATCATGGCCATGCTGCTTCCGGAGCTCGTAGCGCTGCGAGCGTTCGTAGCGTTCATCGTCGTCGGTTCGACCACGTGCGCTACCCTCGCGCTGCGCTCGTGACGTCCATGGACATGTGCTGCTCGCGCCACGCGCTCGGGCAAGGAGGAACGTTCGTAACATGAGCACGCTCACGCCCACGTCGCCCGAACCGAAGTTCGAGCTCGTCAAGCACCTCATCGCCCTCATGACCGAATCGCCGTTCTACTCGTACCTGTCATCGCACATCACGAAGGTGCAGACGCTGCAGGTGCCGACGGCCATGGTCGCGTACTGCCTCGAGACCGAGGAGATCACGATGTACGTGAACCCCCGGTACGCCGCGAAACAGTCGGACTCGCAGGTGCGCGGGCTGCTGACGCATGAGTTCGACCACGTCGTCTTCGGTCACCTGGCGTGCACGCCCTCGGAGCCGCAGGAGGTCGACGGCATCGCAAAGGACCTCGCGATCAACTCACTGATCAAGCACAACGCCCAGCGTCCACGCGACCTCAAGCCCGAGGATCCCTGGTACCCGCTCCCGCTCGGCGGGGTGATCCCGGGTGAGCGCACGGTCCTCGACCCCGCCAGGTTGGAGAAGCTCAAGCAGGAGGATCCCGCTCGTCTCGAGCTGATCAACAAGTTCTCGGACATCCTCGAGGGGCTGCCCCCGCTCAAGGCGTCGGCCTGGTACTTCCAGCGGTTGCTCAGCGACATGGCCGAGCGTGGCATCGACCCCGGGGACGTCAAGACGATCTTCCAGGGACCAGCCGGTCCCGGACCAGCCGATCCCGGACCAGCCGGCCCCGGACCAGCCGATCCCGGACCAGCCGATCCCGGGCCAGCCGGTCCCACCGCTGGGATCGACGTCCACAGGGGCTGGGGAGCGCGGACCCCCGAGGAACGCGAGTACGTTGAGAGCAGGGTCCGTGCGCTGGTCAGCCGGGCGGTCCAGCACGCTGATGGACGGGCCAACGGCTGGGGCAACATCCCCGCCGAGATACGTGAGGAGATACGCCGGTCGGTGTCGCACATCGTGGACTGGCGAAACGTCCTTCGCCAGTTCGTCGGCACGCTGGTGCGCGGGCACCGTAGGACCAGCTTCAAGCGGATCAACCGCCGGTACCCCTGCATCCACCCAGGCCTGACGAAGGCGCACCTGGCGAAGCTGGTGGTCGCGATCGACCAATCGCTCTCCGTCGACAACGAGATGCTCGAGATGTTCTTCGGTGAACTGGAGCAGGCCACGCGCCACGTCGACGTGACGATCCTACCGTTCGACTGCGAGTGCGCCGAGAGCGACATCATCGAGTGGAAGCGCGGCACGCGCCCCGACCTGCGGAGGGTCCGGGCCGGTGGGACCAACTTCAGCGCGCCGACGGCGTTCGTGAACCACCCCAAGAACCGCGGCCGTTGGGACGGTTTCCTCATCATGACCGACGGCCAGGCGCCCGCCCCGATCCCGAGCCGCATCCGGCGCGGATGGATCCTGGGGAAGGGTTGCAAGCTCGACTTCCCCTCGCAGGAGATCCAGGTGCACCTCAGCAACGAGCGCCAGATGACGGGCGCCTGGCGCTGAGGGACGTCCTGAGGATCAGGCGCTATTTCCAACCCGTTTTACCGGGCCGGGCCAATACATTCCGCTAGCCGGTGGGGGCACATGGGCTCTCTTCCACGCTCAGCGTTAGCGTGGGGCCACGGACCGGCACCTTCGTCGGAGACAGGACTGATGACGCAAAAGCTGCCCAACGAGTACCAGGCCATGAGGGCTTCAAGGCCCAAGCTGTACCTGCGGTTGATCTTCGGCCTCATCGTGCTGTTCGGCATCGTGGGGAACATCGCAGGTCACCGCGACACGTCGATGATGATCCTCATCATTACCGGCACGCTGTGGTGCTGCACGCGCATCATGGAGGAGGCCCTCGATGCCTGGCGTGCGCTGATGCTGCCCCCGCCCGATCCTCCCGGCGCGAGGCCCTCCCGACCGTCCATGCCCAACGGCCGGCACGACGACGACCAGCCGCCTCGCGCGCCGGCCTGGGCCTGAAAACCCCACGGGCCGGATCTTCCGAGCCCATACCTAGAAGGGTTGAGGTTCGAACCCGGCCAGCTGGTCTCATTGCGCCCATGGTGCACGGAGGTCGTTCCGCTCTACCGCCGGCACTCCGACGACGGTCCCAGCACCGGTGAACTGCGCCCAGACGACGTTGCCGTCGTCCTGGGGCTGGGTCGCTCCGACGGCAGCGCCGTCTACGTCATGGCTGGTGCTGGGATGGGCTGGACGTTCGGAGCGTTGCTGCGCTACGCGTAGCCGGTCGAGCAAAATTGCGCCCGGTGAGCTGAATTGTTTTCCAAGCTGCGGATCCTAGCATATAGCTACAAAGAACCCAACGGTCCCATCTTCTAACGGCACAGGATGCTACCCTCTCACGGTGGCGATACGGGTTCGAATCCCGTTGGGATCGCTGATCAGGAAACGACGATGAGCACTCGTAGGCCAGCATGCACGTTGAGAGCGGGAGGCACCTGCCACCCGTCGTCCGTGCGCGGCTCGCTGCTTCCGTTTCCCAGGCCGCGCCCCCATAGGGGTTGAACAGCGGCTAGCCGGGCAGGGACGACCGGCGTAGGTAGACAGCAGAGAAGAAACGGGGCGTAGCTCAACCCGGTAGAGCACGTGCTTTGGGTGCACGCCGTTGGCGGTTCAACTCCGCCCGCCCCGACAATGCGGACCACCCGGTGGGCTGCATCGTTCATTGACAACCTGCGTTTCCTTACGAAGGGGTGCTAGCTCAGCTGGCAGAGCGCCTGCCTTACAAGCAGGAGGTCGGGGGTTCGAAACCCTCACGCCCCACCGGGTTGTGGCGAAGCTTGGTTTATCGCGCCCGTCTGGGGGACGGGAGATCGCCGGTTCGAGTCCGGCCAACCCGACAGCAGCGAAGCACCACCAAACGGTGACCGTAGAACCCCGGTTGTGCACACCAGGGAGCCGTGGCAGGCGAATCGACGCCAATGGCGCTTGTACCTGGACAGCATGGTGCGATTCTCTGCTCATTGCTAGCAATGCTCGTGTTGGACAGAGCGCCTCACTCGTAACGAGGACCGAGCCGGTTCGAGCCCGGCTGCTAGCTCCAGGGCGTATATCAGCGGCAGATTGCGTGGTCCGGAACCATGAGGACGGGAGTTCGAGTCTCCCCGCCCTGACGTAGAGAGATCGGTAGAATGTTCATGTGAGGGTAGCTGAGATGGAGTAGCGCCTGCCTGAAGAGCAGGAGACGTCGGTTCGAGTCCGACCCCTCGCACGTCGTGGTACGCCAAAGGTGAGCGGCGTGGCTGCAAACCACGTGCATGCTGGTTCAAATCCGGCCCACGACTCCCGCTCAAGCTGGCGTAGCCAAGCGGCACGGCCCCTCCTCGGTAGGGAGGCACACGTGGGTTCGAATCCCACCGCCAGCTCCCAACAGCCCATGCGATCGTGGCCGAGGGGCAAGGCACCACGTTCCCAACGTGGACACACGGGTTCGAACCCCGTCGATCGCTCCTGCATGCGTGTTTCCGTGCCCATGAGGAACAGGTAGACTGGGCGATCTTAAAAATCGCCGCTCCTAGCGAGCGTGCAGGTTCGAACCCTGCTGGGCACACGTACGCTGCCGTAGCTCAATCCGGCAGAGCACTCGACTTGTAATCGAGAGGTTGCGGGTTCGACCCCCGCGGGCAGCTCCAGGCCTTGTACCGTGGACCCCCGAGGGGTGTACGGTCACGGCATGAAGAACAAGCTCAAGCTGATCATCGGAGCAATCGTCGTCGTGGGCGGGATGCTGGTCTACAAGGCCCGCTTCGACGCAGCGGAACGCAAGAAGGAGGAGAGCAAGAGGCCGCCGCGCAAGGATGGCTGCGCCTGCAGCTGAAAATCATGGTGAACGTGGTGTGCAGTGGTTCGCACGGCCGGCTGTGACCCGGCAGGAGGTGGGTTCGAGTCCCCCCGTTCACCCCGAGGCCCCATCTTCTAAAAGGTTCAGGATGCTAGCCCTTCAAGCTGGTCGATGCGGGTTCGAACCCCGCTGGGGTCGCGGAAGCGGCATATCCAACATGCTGAACGATGAGAATAACGCCACCGTGGTGGAATTCCCGGTAGACTCGCGACGTTGAGAGCGTCGTGCCCGAAAGGGCGTGCGGGTTCGAACCCCGCCGGTGGCACCCAACGGTACATGCTAACGTGGTGAAAATTACGGTAGACACGCTACGCTCAGAACGTAGAGCCCCTCACGGGGTGTGGGGGTTCGAGTCCCCCCGTTAGCACAACGCCCCGGTAGCTCAGCGGAACGAGAGCGCCACGCTTCGAACGTGGGGGTCGTGGGTTCGAACCCCACCCGGGGCTCCCATCATGCCGTCGTGGTGTAATTGGTAGGCACAGCGCGTTTAGAGCGCGCCGCCCCGGGAGGGGCGTGGGGGTTCGAGTCCCCCCGGCGGCACGGTGAAAGGACGGGTCCATGCAGTTCTTCGTGCGCAGCAGGTTCGATGCGGAATCAATGGGCGATGAGCACGCCGGTGAACCGCACCTGATCATCTCGGTGTCATGCCCGGGCGACCCGCCGGCGCGGCTCCCCACGTGGCCCACCACCCTGCACGTGGAGCGGCTCCAGTTCAGCGACATGGACTCAGCCGCCGGCCTCCACGAGAGCGTGGCGCACGAGCTCTTCACGCGCGAACAGGCCGCTAGCATCCTGCGGGCCGTGAAGCGGCATGCCAACGCTGAGCGCATCATCGTCCACTGCGGCGCCGGCCTCAGCAGGTCACCTGCCATCGCCGCAGCCCTCACGAAAATTCTTGGGGGCGACGATTCAGGGTACTTCAAGCGCTACATGCCCAATATGTGGGTGTACCGCCTGCTCCTTGAGGAGCACAGGTCGCAGCTCGACGCTCAGGCCCCCAGCGGGGCTGGTGCGGGCTGCTAGCACATTCTCCACGTAGCTCATCGGACAGAGCGCCCGTCTGCGAAGCGGGAGGTAGGGGGTTCGAGTCCCCCCGTGGAGGCGATGAACGCACCCGTCGAGTGGGAGGTCGTGCCGGCGGAGTCCAGGCTATCGCCGCCGGAAGCATCGCGTGCCAGGAAGCTCCTCGTCACCGGCGACCGTGGGTGGAACGACGTCGAGCGCGTCGTGGAGGTGCTGGGCATGTTCACGCACGGGACGGTGCTGGTCCATGGAGCGTGCCGCGGCGCCGACGTCGTGTGCGCTGCCGTCGGGGAGGCGATGGGCTTCAACCTGCATGCCTACCCAGCCGACTGGGCCAACCACGGCCGCGCAGCGGGCCCCATCAGGAACCAACGCATGATCACCTGCGAGCACCTCGACCATGATCCGATCGACCTCTGCCTCGCGTTCCACAACGACATCGTGAATAGCAGGGGCACCGCCGACATGGCGAGGCGCACGGTGAGGACGGGCATCCGCTGCATCCTGTTCACCTCCGCCTACGAGCTGCGTCCCGTCCTGGCGGGCGTGCGTTGAACATCGGCACCACGTTGGCTAGAATGGCACCGGTGCGTGCGCTGGGTAGGCCATGGATCGTTCGCTTGCTGTGCGCCGGCGCGTTGGCGACGGCGTCCCACGCCCGAGCGCAGCCGCTAGCGCCCCCGCGGCGCGACCACGACATGGTCCGGACGCCCATAGAGCAAGGCGAGCTCACGACCGTCCTGCGCGAGGGGCACCTGCAGGCCTACGGCGTCCTCCCCGGGCAGAACCGCTTGATCATGGCCTGGGCGCAGGTGGCCCTCGAGAACGGCATGGGCAGGTACGCCTACAACCACAACCTAGGGAACCTCGTCCCCAGCCGCGGGCAGGACAGCTTCTACAGCGCGGGCGACAAGCATCGCTATCGGCACTTCGACAGCTTCATAGACGCCGCGGGGGCGTACTGGAGGGTGCTGGGCCGGTGCCCCCCAGCGCTCAGGGCGTTCGACGCCGGTAACCCCCGACGGGCGGCAGCGGCGCTTCGCGGCTGCGCCTACTTCGAGGCACCGGTGGAGGCGTACGCTGAGGGGTTGGTCGGGCTGCAGCGCTACGCGTACCCGAACGCACTGACCGAGGAGATGCGTGAAGAGCACCAACGAATCGTCCAGGCCAGCATCGACCCAGCACGCTGCGTCCCAACCCCCGACGATCTCCTCATTTCGAGGTGAGTTCTGGTTCCTCAGCAACTTCTACGCAGCGTCGATCTGGGTCGACGGTGAGAGGTACGCCACCGTCGAGCACGCCTACCAAGCAGCCAAGACCGACGACCTGGCCTCGCGCCGCCTGATACGCGAGGCAGCGACCCCCGCGATCGCAAAGCGCCTGGGTCGCTGCTGCGGCCTGGCCCCCGACTGGGACTCGCGGCGGTTGGGCGTGATGCTCGACCTCGTGCGAAAGAAGTTCGAGAACCCGCTCCTACGGGCCATGCTGCTGGCGACGGAGGATGCGGTGCTGGTCGAGGGCAACACCTGGAACGATACGTTCTGGGGCGTCTGCCGCGGCCGGGGCGAGAACTGGTTGGGCCGCATCCTGATGCAGGTCCGTGAAGAGTGCCGACAGCAGTCCACGTGAAGAAGTCAAAACACCTCCTCGTAGCTCAGCGGAATCAGAGCGCCCGCCTCCTAAGCGGGAAGTCGCCGGTTCGAATCCGGCCGGGGAGACAGCATCGTCCACGCCCACCTCCTCGTAGCTCAGCGGACAGAGCACCAGGCTCCGAACCTGGGGGCCGCGCGTTCAAGTCGCGCCGAGGAGGCCTTCCTACGCATGCCCCCGTGGCTCGAGCGGACGTAGGCGTCCGCCTTCTAAGCGGAAGAAGGCAGGTTCGAATCCTGCCGGGGGCGCTGCACCGAATTCGCGGTCCCTGGACGGAGTAGTGTGGTCTAGGACGGTCTGATTGGGTCCGAGCGACCCGAGGAGAAGCCTCATGACGATGCTCGCGAGGGACAAGAAGGACTGCAGCAGGCGAAAGTCGACGGGCGGCGGCCGACGTCCCGACCTCAGGAACATCCGCAGGGAGGAGGCCAGCGCTCGTCAGGCGTCATGGTCGCTCCTCAGCGCTGAAAAGCAGCTTGCCGAGCTCGACCGTCGCTTGGGTAAGGGGATTGGGGCCGTGAAGCAGCGTGCCCGCCTCGCGGTTCGTGTCGAACGTACGAAGATGGTCACCACGAACCAGCAACCGACGAAGAGCTCCAGATCACGCTAGGCCCACGACCAGCGTTCCTTCGCTTAGCCTTCGCTTCGACGACCGCTTAGCTCAGCGGTAGAGCGCCTGCCCGACGAGCAGGAGGTCGCTGGTTCGAACCCAGCAGCGGTCACGATGAGCACCGACACGAAGCAGGTCATCGTGGTCAGGCGTGACCTGAACATGCGCAAGGGCAAGCTGGCCGCCCAGGTCGCGCATGCCAGCGTGAAGTTCCTGGTCGAGAACAACGAGTCAGACCGCGGCGACGCGCTCCTCGTACGATTGACGCCCGATGAGGCATCGTGGCTCCTGGGCGAGGGCGGCAGCACCAAGATCGTCGTAGGCGTCGACACCGAGGGCGCCCTGCAGGACCTGATCTTCAGGGCGAAGCTCCTGGGCATCGAGGCGTTCCCGATCGTCGACGCCGGGCGCACGGAGTTCAACGGTGTGCCAACGTTGACGTGCGCTGCCTTCGGCCCCGCCGCGGCGGCGGCGCTCGACGAGCTGACGGGGAACCTGAAGCTCCTGTGAGCGGACGACTTGCATGATACGGAAGCGTACTCAAGCGGCTGACGAGGCCCGCTTGCTAAGCGGGAGGCCCTACGGGGTCCATGGGTTCGAATCCCATCGCTTCCTCGAACACGTGGAGGGTTGGCTGAGAGGACTAAGGCGGCCGCCTTGAAAGCGGCAGGGGCCCATGGGCTCCCGGGGGTTCGAATCCCTCACCCTCCTCGGGCGGGAAATCCAGGCAATGAGCGGGAGGACGATGCATGCCGACGCGTAAGATCAACGATGCATGGCCGGGCGCAGCTAGCGGAACGCACCCACCGTGCCACGACCGTGAGCACCGACCGCCCAACATGCAGGTCTTCGAACCTGGAACGTACGAGCACGAGTGCCCCTCCTGCCGGCAACGAACCGTGTTCACCGTGAACGGTTTCACACATGGAAGCGTGGCTGAGAGGCCCAAGGCGCCCACCTCGAAAGTGGGATGGCGGTGATGAACCGCCACGTGGGTTCGAATCCCACCGCTTCCTCGGAGGAATGGCTGAGAGGTTGAAGGCACCACGTTGGAATCGTGGCGGGCCCCCGCTGGGGCCCCACGGGTTCGAATCCCGTTTCCTCCTCCGACGAGACAGACGACGCAGGCATAGCACAACAGGTAGTGCGCCACCTTGCCATGGTGATGATGCGGGTTCGAGCCCCGCTGCCCGCTCCCTCCTGCTCCAGTACGCGGAGCGAAGGATCGCGGACGTGGTGTTCAAGGGCAGCATGGCTGGCTTCCAACCAGCAGGTACCGGTTCGACCCCGGTCGTCCGCTCGAGGTTCAGATGGGTTCTGAGAAGAAGAGGGTGCGTGCAGCGTTTCGCAATGCGGTGTTTTCCCGCGACAGCAACCGGTGCCGAGCGTGCGCTAGCCCGAGCGTCGCGCTCGATGCGCACCACATCACCGACAGGAACCTGATGCCCAACGGCGGCTACGTTGCGGAGAACGGCATCTCGCTGTGTCAAACGTGCCACGAGAAGGCTGAGGTCTACCACTCCACGGGAACAGCGCTGCTGGGCTGGTCGCCGGACGACCTGTACAGGTTGATCGGATCAACGTACGATCTGGCGGTCGCCGCGGCCAAGCGCAGCGGCGGGTGCTAGGCCGACGATGAGCAGGAACGTGAAGCACGTGCGCCGGAAGGTAACGCAGGAGCAGGTCGACGCGATGAACCGCATGCTGCAGCTCAGCAGCGCGCCCTTCCGGTACGCGGTTGGGAACGATGGCCGGTTGACCGAGGTACCGCACCACCATCATGAGCTGCACGGTTGCTGCAGCTGAACCATCGAATCGATCTACGTAAGGAAACGCAGGCAAGGCCTCGCCGACGTGCATGGAACACGGTAGACAGCGCAAGCTCAAACCTTGCGGCTCCCAGGAGCATGTGGGTTCGAACCCCACCGTCGGCACGATGAACGACAACGACCAGCAGCCACGAAGGCTCGTGGTCCACTGCAAGCGTGAACCGTTCGACGTCTACATCGGGCGCGGGCGTTCGTCGCAGTGGGGCAACCCGTTCTCCGACAACCCGCAGAGCCTAGCGAAGGTCGTCGTCGGCGATCGCAATGAAGCGATCGCCCGCTACGAAGAGTGGCTGCTGCAGCAGCCGGAGCTGGTCGCACGTGCCAGGAAGGAGCTGCGTGGCAAGGTGCTGGGGTGCTGGTGTTCCCCGCGGGCCTGCCACGGCGACGTCCTGGCCAGGATCGCGAACGAGGATGGGCCCAGCCCGGTCGAGCGCCCCGAGGAACCGTGAAATCGTACCCATCGATCCCGTACGCGGTGACGTCGCGCCTGCCCATCATCGCCTTCGACAAGCTCGACGGCAGCAACGTACGCGCGGAGTGGTCGTCCAAGCGCGGTTGGTACAAGTTCGGCACCCGCCACAGGCTCATCGTCGACGGGGAGCCCATCTTTGGGCCGGTCCCCCAGCTCATCAACGAGAAGTACGGTGAGCCGCTCGCCCGTGCGATCCACGGGGCTGGGTTCGACCGCGCGGTGTGCTTCTTTGAGCTGTGGGGCCCAGGATCGTTCGCGGGCTCGCACGATCCGAACGAATCGTTGACGATCACGTTGCTCGACGTCGCTCCCTACAACCAGGGGATCCTAGAGCCCGAACGTTTCCTCAGGGTGTGCGGTGGGTTGGACCACGCACGCATCCCGCACTGGGGGCCCTGCACCCCGGAGTTCATCGAGCAGGTTCGCGCTAGCGAGCTGCCGGAGATGACGTTCGAGGGCGTGGTATGCAAGGCTGCGGCCGAGAACCGCGCAAAGATGCCGACGATGTTCAAGCAGAAGTCACGTGCATGGCTCGAGAAGCTACACGAACACTGCCACGGCGACCAGGCCATGTACAGCAGGCTGATATGACGACGACCCTTCGCAACGACCGTGGCACTCCCGGTTGGGGTCGGCCGTCTTATAAGCGGCTGCGACAGGGGGCTCGACACCCCCGCGGTCGACGATGAGGAGGTCTCGAGTTGAGGTCGTGGACGGCGCGCCTGCTCGAGCGTTCCATGCGTTCGCATCGTCAGCAGAGCTGCTGGCGTGGGTGCGGGCGGTGTCGAACGGTGAGCAGGTGCAGCATGCCGCGGGCATGCTGACGCTGGTCCTCGAGCGCGGGTCGTTCCTCGACGTGGAGCTGGTCGGGTACGAGTACGCCTACGACGTCGCTCCTGCGGCACGCCTGAACCACGTAAGGATGGCGCTGGCCCAGCGGACCAGCAACGCTGCGGGGCTCCTTGTGAGCATCTACCAGGGGTGGGTCACCGACGGCATGCTACCGTTGCGGGCGGGCACGTGGAATGGTTTCGTGGTTCGCGCGCTGGCTGCCGCCGACGAGCAGCTGGACCTCGCGGCGCTGTTCGAGAGCGCCACACGCACGACCTAGACGGGTTGTAGCAGCGCACCACAAGGATGTACCATCCGGGGATGGTTCCCCTCGTCGTCGACTACCTCAAGGATCACAGCCTCCAGCAGCTGGAGGATGACCACGGCGTCTGCGCTCGGTTCTCGAACGATCGTACGAAGGCATCGCTCAACTACGACCAGATCCTGATCAGGAACGGCGATCGCCTCGCCGAGCAGTGCCGTGGGATGGTCGTGCGCGTCCTCGCCGCATCGCCGGCGGACGACGAGCGGATGGTCCGTCCCGTGGGGCACGTCGCGGTCGTCGCCTGGCCCATGGACCGCTTCTACAACCACGGCGACGTCGCTGCAGCCCCGGTCGACTGGGGCTGCCCCCGCCTGCGCGTCGACGAGAAGCTCGACGGCACCATGATCGTGCTGTACCACGACGCGGATCGATGGCACGTTGCGACGCGCGGGGTTCCCGAGGCCGACCTGCCCATCCACGCGGGGCACCTCGAGGTCGGCGACATGACGTTCTCCGAGCTGTTCTGGTGGGCCCTGCGGTGCACCCTCGTTGGGCAGGTCTGCGCCCACGCTGGAGATCATCGTGATTGGTGCATCGACGCGTTGGGCGCCCACCTACGCACCGACATCACGTACGTCCTCGAGCTGACGTCCCACGTCAACCAGGTCGTGGTGCGCTACGAGAGCCCAGGCGTGACGCTGCTCGCGGCACGTCGCACCAGCACCGGCGAGGAGCTTCATCTGGACGAGATCGAGCTGCCGGGGGTGCCCAGGCCGCGGACGTGGCCGCTGGCCGACGCTGCTTCGGTCACAGCGTTCGTCAACAACGCCCTACCGAGCGAGCTCGAGGGCGCGGTGGTGATCGATGGTTCCTTCCGCAGGTTGAAGGTCAAGAGCAAGGCATGGGTCATGGCGTCCCGCGCCAAGGACTCCGTCACGTCGAGCGCGCGGAACGCGCTGGAAGCGATCATCCTAGAGAAGGCCGACGACATCGTACCGTTGCTTCCCAGCGACGCTGGGGATCGTCTCCTGCGCATGCAGTCCGCGTACGTGCGGTACTGCCGCGGCGTCGACCGTGCGTTTGCTGCAATCAAGGATGCTAGCGATGGGTCGCGGAAGGACTTCGCGGTTCGCGTCAGCGCCCTACACGATTGGTCTGCGCCCTACTTTGCGCTGCTGGACCGTCGAGCCTCCACTACGAGGGAGTGGGTGCATGGGATGTGCGAAGGCAGCAGGTTGAGCGCTTCCGCGCTCGACAACATGATCAAAATCATCAATGAACCATGACGGTGCCTAGCGGGCCACGTCCAGGGCGTGGCCATCCAGGTACGGGACCGACGAGGTGCACTCAAGGCTGAGGTTGCTGCTCCTCGTGGAGCTCGGTGGCACGGTGAGCCCGGTCTGCGGATCGACGAACCTGACCTCCACGACCGCGGGCTGGGCCCCCTGCCGGAAGCCCGGCACAGTCGTCCTCTCTGATGACTGGTAGTACTTTGTGAACGGTCGCTGCTCCAGCATGTCGCGGAGCTGACCGAACCGTCCCCTGCGCCAGTAGGCCTTGCTGAAGCACGGCGTACCGCTGTGCACGCCGTACTTCCATCCCCTGATCAACGGCGAGTACATGAAGAAGTTGTTGTCGAAGGTCTCGACCACCCCATCGGGGTGCGGGCCCTCAACGTCGCGGCGATCGAACAGATGGTTCGTCCCGAGCAGCGACGTGGCCGTGCCACCGTACCCATCGTCGCCGACGAACTGGAAGCACGTGTTCCGATCGCCGAAGCCGAAGATGCCACGTGACACGTCATCGACGTTCGCGGACGACGTCACGTAGTAGCCGTTCGAGTTCTTGCTCGTGAGGTTGGCGTCCGCCAGCCAATCGAACGAGACGGCACCGGGGTGGGTGACAGGGCTGCCACCGTTCACGATCGAGTAGCCGAGGTGGGTCGACCCAAAGCAGAAACCGTTGACGACGGTCGCAGGTATCGTGACGATGGTGGCAGCGACCTGGGCGTACGTGGCGATGAACGTCTTGGAGATGTCGACCTGCCGCGCGACCCCCGCGTAGCGCGGTTCGAACGGGTAGGCGCGGTTCCAGTTGCCGTTGATGGTCGGGCCGCCCGGGAGCGCTCCGGTGAACTGCGGCGTCAGCTGGTCCATGTAGATCCAACCCAAGCGGGAGGTGTTCGGATCGACCTGCTGCGGGTGGCCGAACAGCGGCGTGCCGATGGCAGACATCGCGGTGAAAATGCCCGTCCCATCGGCCGCGAAGCAATCCGCGATGCTGGGCATCATGGAGTCCCAGTAGCGCTCCGTCGAATTAACGTGGGCGCTCACGTTCAACCACCCGGCCCTCTCGAACCATGGTTCGGCTCGGAAGGCCTTGGAGGGGTTGATGAGCACGTCGCTCGCGTTCAACGACAGCGGAGGCACGTTCCGCGCATTGAGCCAGCTCAACTTACGGTCGCGCACCCCTTGGACCAACCTTGCCAGGCCGTTGGCGGTCGACGTGGTGATGAGGTTGCCCAGGTTGACGTCATCGCTGAAGCTGCCGCTCAGCTCATGCCTGTAGCCGAGCTCGAACTGATCGATGACGGGTTCCACGCCGATGGCCTCGTGCACCGCGTCCGAACCAAGCGCTTGGTTCAACGGGTCGTTGTGCTGCTGCCCAAGCTGCACCTGGCAACCGTACAGCGTCACGTTAACGCTACCCTGCAGCAGGGTGACGTCGTGGCCAAGGGCGCCCGACAGCGTCGGTATCGACCCGCTGGCTAGGCCGCTGTAGATGAAGGGTCGCGTCTTCGAAACGCTCAGCAGCAACCTGTCGCCGGGCATCAGGAGGTACGGTGATGGTTCGTAGCTGCTCAGCGTGATCACCGTCGACGCGATGGCCCCGAAGCTGCCCGGGCTCGCCAGCACCGCTGCCTGCTGTGCGGAGAGCGACTGCACCCTGAACGGGTTGGGGACCGTCTGCCCCGTCTGGTCGAAGAGCCCCTGCAGCGTGGCATGCTCGTTCCCGAACAACGCTCGACCAGCGGGCTGCAGCCCCGTCGCGCCGCGGCCGAGGGGCGACACGTTGATGATGCTGGCGGTCTGGTTGAGGCTGCTCCTCACGTTGAGCTGTGCGGTCTGGCCCAGCAGGCCGGAGACGGCCGCTGCGTTCGCCGCCGCGGAGGCCGTGGTGTAGTTGTGCGTCCATGCCAGCGTCAAAGCAGCAGCGCTCGTCGCCGTGCAATTCACGGCCACGCTGCCGCTGAACGTCCCAGACGCTGCTGGGACGATGCCGCCCGGCACGCCACCGTACGCAAGGAAACCGACGGGCCTGACCTGGTAGGTCTGCGTATGGGGTGGGAACTGCGACAGCACGACCGTGCTCACGTTGTCCCCGGCGTGGGTAAACGTCCCCGTGAGGATCAGGTCACGCATCGACGCCCCGTCGGGCTGCCCCGACAGGTTCACCTGCCGCATCAGCGCCAGCGTCACTGCTGGGCCGGCCAGGTCGAACGCTGCGCCCGTCCCAGACAGCGGAACGAAGCACTGCGTCATGTCGGCGAACCAGCCCGGGCCGGCCGCGAACGGCAGCTCGAAGACGGCCTTCTCCACGAGGAAGGGCGACGTGATGGGCAGCGTGAACGTCTCATCGCTCGCCGGCCTGTACTCATCGCTGCTACGCACCCCCTTGGGGTACGACCGGCCCAACGCTGCTGCCAGCGTGGACGGGCTGTAGGCGCTGCCGATCGCAGCGTCCGTGGAATCGTTGGCGCCGCTCGGGTTGTGCGAGCCCGACGACACGGGGGTCCCCAGCGCGTTGAAGCCCCGCGCGTCCTCCGGAAGTCGACCAGCGACGACGCTCGTCGCGGCGCTCGCCCAGTCGCCCCCGGCACCTGGGTTGGGGGAGGGCGGCAGCGCTCCCGTGTTCGCCAGCACGTACGTCGAGCGGATCGGAACGTTCCACGATCGGGTCCGCGAGTTGTAGTAGTAAATGCTGGACGTTGCCGCCGGCATCAGGATCCCGTAGTTGACCGGCAACGAGAAGCGAAGCTGCGTCTTCGCACGTAGCGGCCCGTCGAGCCCGGGTCCCACCCGATCGAGGGAGGAGCCGGTCAGGAAGTACGTGCTCGACAGCGTGCCCGGGCTCTGCTCAGGCCGCGATGAATCGATGAAGGCGTCCATCCTCCCTGCCGGCGGAGGGGCTGCGATGAATGGTTCTGCCGCGCTCTTGACGATGCTGGCGGTGACGAGGAAGTCGCCCGAGAACAGGTCCTGCCTGTCCATCGTCCCAGCGCTCGAGCCGCCGAAGAACCTGGGCAAGGTCGTGGGGTAGTTGACGACCACGGGCCCGCCCGCCGTGCCGAACACGGGGGAACGTCGATCGTCGAAGGTGGTCGACGTACGTGGTGCCATCGACGAGCCATCGCGCAACGTGAAGGGGTACCTCAACGCTGCATCGTTCGAGCGTAGCTGCACCCGCGGCAGGATCCTGCGCCGGCGCGCGGGGGGCGAGAAGTTCATGATGCAGCCCATCGTGTCCAGCCCAGGCCAGTTCCGGGCGGGCACCAGGTTGACGCTGAACGGCGCGGTGGCGCCCGCGTTCTCGCTGCCCGACACCGCCGTGTCGATGTACGACGCGTCGAACGTGAAGCCGCCGTAGACGTACTCCCGACGAGCGCCCTCGCGGTAGCCCAGGCCCGCCGAGAAGTCGCGGAACCTGTTCGTCCCGTTGGGCATGAAGATGCCGACCGAGGCGCCCTCGAACTGCTGCGAGCTGACGGGCAGCTGGATCGCTGTCCTGGGCGCGTACCGGTACTCGATCGAACCATTTTCGTAGATGACGACCTCGAACCTGACGACGGACGTGGGCGCCGTGAAGTTGCTGATCGATGCCCAGCGCACGATGAGCCGCCTGCCGCGGGCGGAGCGTGGGTCCTGGTAGTAGCTCACGCCGTAGGATGCAGCGTTGTAGAAGTTCGGCGGTGGTTCGAGGCCTGCCTGCAACCTGGCGACCTTCGTCGCTGAGAAGCCCGGGAAGGTCGCCAGCTGATCGGCCTGGTTGCAGACGTTGCGCAGGTCGTCGAACCACGGGGCCAGCAGGACAGCCTTCGATGTGAACGTTGGGCGGACGGTCTCGTTCTGCCAGATGAGCGCAGGCGATAGCACCTCGCTGGAGACGAACGAGCCCAACGTTGGGTCGACGAGGACCATCCAACCGTTGGTGCACGCCGCCCACTGCTTGTACGTCACGCCGTCGAGCTGGAAGTCGAAGCCGATCGGTACAGCGTTCGAGGTTGAGTCGTCCGTCCCGCCGGCGCCCGCGCCGGCGAAGGCGCTGAGCGGCGTGTTCGCGCCCGGGCCGGGCACCTGGGTGAACGCACCGTCGACGACGGATGACAGCCCCGCGCTGCCGTCGACGGTGCGCGTGAGAACGTAGTTCTCGAACCGCCTGGGCGGTTGGTCGTTGCTAGCCATCTGGCATCCCCTAGTAGGTCATCCCGCCGAACGCTACCGAGTCGGTCCCCGGGCGGGGGTTCCCATCATAGTACCACCCGCATGCGCACGATCGTTGGCCGTCGCCGACGTAGCCGTCGTCGCTCGGTGCCATGGGTGACAGCGCTGCGATGATGGAAGCGCTGTCGAACGGATCGATCGCCGTCGTACCACGCAGCGCTCGAGCGTCGACGAAGGGAGGTACCCGGCGCGGTTCGGGCCTGAGGTACGCGACCGTCGACAGCGGGCCGAACATGTCGATGAGGTCCATGAACGGGCCCAACGCGCTGCGTACGCTGAGGCTGTCGACGCTGAGAACCATGTCGGATCCGTTGACGGCGTCATAGTTCCCTCCTGAGAGCGATCCCTTGACGCTGTGCGATTCGAAGGGCGCCTCGATGGAGCTCAACGACGCCACCGCTCGGATCGTCAGCGGCTCTATGGCACCGTCGAGCGAGGCCGCGTCGTTGCTCACGTCGATCGGAAACGTGATGATGTTCCACCAGAGCGGCGAGTCGACGAGCTGCGCTTGGATGTAGCCGACGGGGTCGAACCTGTCCTTGTCGGCCCGGGCTGCATGCTCTGATCCGACCTCGCCGCATCCAAACGTTGCCTGCCGCAGCACGTGGCCCTGGTCGCCGGACCAGACCTTCACCAGGCCTGCATCGTACCGTGCCTGCCTGGTGATCTCAACGCCCTGCGTGTACGGGTCGACAGGCTGGGTGTCCATGGACCCCGACGATGCGTCGATCCGACGCCGGGGGCGAGGACCCTCGTCGAAGGCCGGCGATTCTCCCACGACGTCGATCCTGTCGAAGATGCCTGGACCTTGCGCACCCAGGAGGTTTGATGAGCTGCGCTGCGATGGGTTGAACATCAAAACTTCCTCAACGAACCAGCGATCTGCTGCAGCAGGATGCTGCTGTCGAGCCTCTGACGGTTCGAATCACCAACGTAGATCTCGCTCGACATGTACTCGTGCTTGGCGCGCTCGAGCAGGTGCGGTTCAACTGTGAAGTTCGTGCCCTTGAAGCGCGTCTTCCGCGGCACGAGCTGCTGGATGAAGGTGCCGATAGACGAGTCGAACCAGCGGTAGAACTCGAAGAAGGCCTGGAAGTTGAGCTTCTCCTTGATTCGCCTGAAGTAGACGTCGCGCATGCGCTCCAGGTCGGGGTAGTCGGGCGCGAACAGCAGCTCAGGTGCCCCGAGCGCGTCGTCCATCGCGTCCAGCGTTGAGAACATGGTGATGATGTCGCGGTTCAGCACGTCCACCAGCGAGAACTCCACCACGAACCTGACGTCGTCCGTCGGACGCTCGCTGGGGTCGATCTCGTGGACGGGCGCCGGCGCGGCCCAGGGCGTGCGGTCGACGAGGTCGACGTCCTGGAACGACCGCGCTCGCACCTTCTCGTCGACGGAGGCCTCGTCGAAGTAGGGGCTGATGTAGCTGAGGTCGAAGATCTCGCCGACGACCGCGTCCTGCTCGAGCGGGAAGCCCGACCCCGTGAGGTGCAGGCCGCTCTCGCTGAAGTCAAGGAACGTGATCGACCCGAGCGGTCCCAGGCTCGCCGTCGAGTTGGCGCGCCGCGGATCCTGGCGCGCCAACGAGCTCAACCGCAACCGCCCGAACGAGCCCGACGTCGCGCTGGTGTAGTTCCAGTGGGTGAGCGGGTCACGGACCCCCGTCGAGGCGTAGTTCCTGACGTGCTCCTCCCACTCGTCCTCCTCCAGAGCCGTCGACCAGAAGCGTACGTTTGACATACGACCGTCGAAGACGGTAATGCGTGCCTCGTCGGGGGCCACCAGAATATTGTTCAGGTGCGGGAAGGCGGTACCACCGGCTCCCGACAGGATCAATTGTCGTGTGCCGAGGGCGACGTAGCTGCCCGACGCGTTCGAGGCGCTGTTGGTGACCTGCAGGACGTTGTTCCCACCCGAGGGGGCCTCCTGGAAGAAGGAGGCGGTCGTCAGCAGCACCTCCACCCCTCCATCGTTCTGGCGCCCGGCCCGGAGGAAGTACGACGACGATACGCTGGCCAGACCGTCGTCGCCGCGCCGGCAGCCGAAGCTCACGTTCCACCTGTCGAAGTCGAACACCCCGGGCGCTGGCAACGCCAGCTCCATGCGCAGCATCGGCGCCCCGGCGGCGTCGCCTGGGCGAGCGTAGAGGACCAGCTTCGGTTGTGCCGACGAGGAGACGGCCAGCAGGTTGGCGATGATCCCAGCGCTGCCCTGCGAGCTGCCCGACACCGACCCGGTGGCACAGAGCCGGACCAACGATTGCGTCGTGCTCTGGAGCATCGCGACCGCAGCCGGCGTGTACCTGACGATGCCCTCCCACGTCCACGACCCCGACGTCAGCAGGCCATCGCTGCGGTTGTTGCTCACGCCGTTCGGCGCCGCCGGCGTCCGTTGCACGAACTGCCCGATGACGGGAGGGTACCCTGGCTCGATCCGCGATGCCGACAGGAAGGGCGAGACGACCAGGCTCGAGGTGCTGAACTGCACCATGGTGCCGGGCTCGATCTTTCGCTCGCGCGAGAAAGACAGCTGCTGCGTCGTCGGGCCGCCGAACTCTCGGATACGCACGCTGCTGCCCGGGTCGATGCCCACCGCGCGCAGGAACGACCTGATGCTGTGCTGCGTTCCCTTCGAACGGAGCACGTCGGGCAGGTTGACGAGCACGCGTCGGAGCAGCTGCGTCTGCACCGCCCGCAGGCTCTGCTCGTTGACGGTGATGTCCTGCGCGTCGACGTTCTCGCCCCTGACGTACTGCTCGATCGTCGAATCGTTGAAGAGCGGTGGGAGGTTGAACCCGTATCCCCTCACCATGTCGATGAGGAAGTTGTCCGGGACCGTGTCGTTGGAATCGTAGTCGACAGTCCTCAACGTGCTGAAGGAGTCGACGAACAGCTTGATGTCGTCAAAGAAGCGCGCCCAAATGTAGAGCAGGGAGACGAGCACCTGGACGTTCCCCATCCTGCCCTGGCCCGGGACGCCCGATCCGCCGTAGGGGCTTCCTGCAGTCCCCTCGAGCTCAACGAAGCCGTCCTGCTGCGCGCCCTCCAACAGGTAGTGCTGAGGTACCAGGCGGGTGATCAGGTTGGGGTTCGCCTGGTCATACGCGCTAGCGCTCGCCAGTAGCGCCTGGTTGAGGGCGACGGTGGGTGGGTACGCGGGGAACAATACCGGCGTGCTGTCGGTCCTCTCGTAGATCACTGGGTTGCTGGGATCCAGCGACGCATCCGACCGCAACGATGCCGAGAAGTTGCTGATCAGGGCGTGGAGCGCGTTGCCGCTGGAGTCGAGGACCACGCCGTTGATCGGGTCGCTAGCGGCCGCCACGAGGGGCGGCGGCGGTTCGTTGAAGCGGTAGTACAGGGCAAGGTCGGGGGTCGACGGCAGCGATTTTGCGGCGTACGTCGCCAGCTGGCGCGCCGTCCGTGCCGAGTGGAAGACCCGGAACTCATCGATGGTGCCGGACAGCGTTTGGGTGGGCACGACGGTGTTCGGTCCCAGCTGCATGGAGGTGCCGCTTCCAATCAGCAGCGAGGATCCGTCCACGTCCATGTCGCCCAGCTCGACCTGGGTGGGAGATTCCGTCGACGGTTGCGCTGACAGGAACGCCTCCAGGAACGGCAGTCCCAGGCCGCGGTTCAACGTCACGGCGACGTGGTTGAAGCGTCCCTTCGTGATGCTAAGCGGGACCGCCATCCACGACGAACCTGAGACGACGCTGAACTGCGCTGTGCAGCTGCTGGTCGACGACGTGCTGAGGAGGTGGAGCGCGAAGCCCTGCGTCGTCCCCGACAGCATCTGGCATACCGTCTGCACGCCGTTGACGATCGGGGGCACCCAAAGCTGCATCTCCACCGTCAACGACTGCGAACCTGTGGGGTTGAGGACCGGGCGGCCCGTCCCCGCACCGGCCAGCTCGGGGAAGAGGGCGCCGGCCTTGTTCAGCACCTGGACATAGGTGCCCGCCGTCGGCGACGTTTCGCTGGCCTGCGTGCCGGAGAACCTCAGTTGTCCCCGGAACCGTGGGAAGCTGTCGAAGACCCACCGTTCGAAGCCGCTCAGCCGCTCGAAGAACGCCTCAACCTCCTGCCGCGTGCCGTCGAACGGGAACCCGTTGATGATCGCGTCGAAGGCAAGGTTCACCTTCGCCTCCGCCGACATGAAGAAGGTGTGGTTCGTGAACTGCGACCAGTCGACGTTCAGCTGCTGCGTCGACTTCAGCGGCGATGCGTGCGGATCGTACTGGAACGACGACGTGGAGGCGATGTTCGTGTCCGCCACGTCGCTCCACGTGAGCGTCAGCGGCCGTGAACCAGAGGCTGCGGCGCGGAGGAACGACGGGACGTATGGGTTCGGCTTCGTGATCATCGACGCTCGAGCGCAGCCGGGGGCACCCCGGCCGCATTACGTATCAAGCCCTAGACGGTGCCGTCCACCCTGAAGGGCGGGCTGGCCGACTTGTAGAGCTGCTGGTTGTTGCCCGTGATGATCTTCAGGTCGATGACGTAGCTGCGTTCCACGACGAGGTTCGACGTGTCGAGCTTGAAGTACATGCCGTTGGCGTCGCTCGACGCACGCGTCGAGTTCGTCTGCATGTCGAACGGGACGGCGATGCGCCCGCTGTAGGCATCGCGGACCTGGTAGTGCACGTCCCTGACGACGATCCCTGGTGCCTCGACGGGCTGGCGCACCGCCTGCCTGAAGTAGGGTGCCGTGTAGTCGAAGATGTTGATGCGCACCACCGCCTGCTCCGCGGGGCCGAACGTGTCCCGGATGCCGAGTAGCGAGACGTCGTAGCGTTTCGGGTCCAACGACGTCGACCCACGCTGGGGTGGGTACGCCTTGATCGTGCTCCCGGTGAGGAAGCTGACCTGGCCGTTGGGCGATCGCCAGACGGGCGTGAAGGTGATCGATCCCGATGCCTGCCACTGCGGCTGCAGGGCCGGATCGGCCGCGAGCACAGTGATCGATGCTGAGTAGATCCCGACGGCGGGCAACCTCCCGTAGGAGTGCTGCGATCCCGTGAAAAACAACGAGTACAGGCCGCCCGATACGGGCGTCACGAGCTGCAGCTGCAGGCAGTTCGACCCGGTGAGCGGCGTGGTCCCCGACACGAGGTTCGCTGGCGCGTTGCGCACGTAATTGTACAGGAACAGGACGCTGGGCGAGTCGAGGTAGACGTTGCTCGAGTCGTCCTGTATCGAGTCGTCGAAGCGGACGACGAGCTCGGGCCGCAGCTCCACGTCGAAGGCGGTGCGGCTGGCGAAACGCTTGACGAAGTACGAACGTTGGTCGTTCTCCAGCGACGCGTCGAAGGCGACTCGGAAACCGCGGTCGGGGATCAGACCGGCCAGCGCGGACGATACCGCAGCTGTGACGTCGACGTCGAGGTCCTCCTCGCCCGTGGGGAAGAACTGGGACGAGCGAAGGTTCGTCCCCCGCGAGGCTGTCAGGTAATCGCACGGTGCCCTGTCGTCGCCGCCCTGCATGCAGCCGGACATGAACCAGCTGGACGTGTGCGAGGAGGAGGCGAAGCTGCACACGTCGACGTCAGAGTACAGGACGACGTCGCGCCCCAGCCCCTCGTCGAACGACGCTGACAACGGGAAGACCGCGACGGTGAAGCTGCTGGGGGTCGGCTGCCCACCGTACACGTCGTGCAGCCGCATGCGGCACGAGAAGCTGGGGTTCGTCACGTCGACCAGCGACGATGCGACCAGGGCACGCAGCGGTGACAGGTCGAACTGCACCAGCAGGCGCGACAGCTCAACGTTCGGAAACGTCCCCGACACGTTCTTCGTGGCGGTCATACCGTAGAGCTTGAACAGGTCCAGCGATCCTGCAGCACCCACGTTGCTGCCGGTGACCCGGTTCCCGGACACCACCCTGTCCGTGATGTAGGCATCCTGCAGAGGTTGTAGCACCTTGTACACTGTCTCACCTCGTGTGGTACGGCATCAGACGCTTGCGCGGCCGACGATGTCGACGTCCGGGTACCTGACCTCGAAGATGCCTCCCGCCGGCGGGAACAGCAGCCCCACCCGAGAGTTGCTGGACACGTCGTAGGTCACCTCGCTGTACTGGCGATTGTTGACGACGCCAGCGAGGTTCTCGAAGCTCATGCGGTTCATTGAGATGACGCCGGGCACCTGGAAGATCAGGTTCGACAGGTCCGACATGACGATCGGCTGATCGATGTGAAAGTTTCCGATGTTGAAGTACGCCTGCAGCCGCGTGAGGACGTTCTGCAGGACGATCGTCCTGTTCAGGGCCGGATCGAGGAGCACGTCGAACGTGAACTGCAGGTTGACGACCCGCGCATCCAGGATGTCGATGGCATCGCTGATCATCCTGTAGGGGTTCAGGTATTTCACCAGGTTGATCTTCAGGGTGTCGGGCGACGTGATCAGCCGGTTGCTGCTGTCGCGCGACACTATGAACAGCTGCGTCGACAGCGGGTTGTGCGGGTTCGAGCGGATGGCCGCCCGGAAGACTCGACCGAAGTTGCTGGGTATCGTGTAGACGCGGGCCAGCAGGTCCTCGCGGGTGACGATCCTCTCCTGCGAGTTCCTGACGGCGGGGATGAGAGCCTTGAGGTCGTCCTGCGTGGGAGCGTCCTCGCCGCCCGCAGCCCTGAGTTTATTGGTGACCTCGAGGCTGCCTCGCACGGCCGCGGCCACGCTGGCCGGAGGGTTGCCCGGGAAGAACATGTTCAACGTCCTGGGCGTCTGGACGTTGTCGACGTCGACGTTGTGGTTCAGGCCGCCGCCGTAGCGGTACGTGATCGAGTACGTGGTGCCGGCCGCCGCGACCCCCAACGTCGTCGTCGACAGCAGCTGCTGGGGGTTGATGGGCACACGGGAGAACGTCCTGCTGTACGGGAACGAGACCGCGAAGCTCGACGGGTCAGGGATGATGTCGTCCTGCAGCGACTCCGCGTTGCCGCCGCCGAACGTCAGCGTGGTGCGCCTGCTGGTGAGGTCCACGCTGGTGATGTACCTGTAGGGAGCGGGGATGACCTTGATCGTGTCTCGGACGAGGTCATTGTCCTTCGCGGTGTTGAGCACGTTCCTGAAGACGACGTCGTGCGTCAGGGCCCCGACGCGGTGGTAGATGTTGCCCAGGAGGTCGTTGACTGACGCGATGTCCGAGACGTTCGCGTTCTGCAGCACGATCTTGTTGAAGGGGACAAACGTCGGCGCGACGACGACGTTCTCGGTCGCCTCCACGCCCGAGATGCACAGCCCGCTAGCAGCCAGCACGAACGTCAGCGGGACGCCGGACGAGCTCTTTTGGCCGATCCTGAAGCTAGCGAGCAGCGTACCGTCCGAACGCGTCGCTGTGAAGTCGATGTCCTCGAGGAGGTTGAACACGACCCCATTGTTCGCAGTGAAGTTCGAGTTGGCCCTGATCACCGGCAGCGCGTCGGGGCGCGGGCGCACCACCCCGGCGACGTTGGCTGCCGGCAGCTCAACGTAGGCCGTGACCGGGACCAGCGCGGGCGAGGCGCCCACGATGGGGACCCCCGCCGCGTTGAGCTGCCTCTGGACGTTAACCGTCTCGACGGCCGTGTCCGGGTTCAGCTCGCCGTACTGGTGGTCGAGGTAGAAGGACATGTTGTCGCCGACGTAGGCGGCCATGTCCAGCAGCAGCCCACCCAGGCTGCTCTCGGAAAAATCGCGGAGCCTGTCGGGGTAGTATGCCCTTGCGTACTCCAGCAGGTTGAACCGCAGCGAGTCGAAGTCGCGCGCCAGGTACTTCCTCTGACGCACGACCCTAAGATCATCGCGCTGCAGCGTCATCTCTCGACCTCCCGGACCCGTGGTTCGCTACGCGGCATAGAGGGTGACCTGCAGGCGGCGCTTCAGGACGCGTAGCGACGGGATGTTGAACGTGATCGCGAGGTTGATGGTGGCCACCTTCTGGTTCTGCGTCCCGTCCGACGATGACAGGAAGTCCTCGAGGTCAATGTACGGCATCCAGCGCTGCACGGCGGCCTTGATCCGTGAGATGGCCTGGATGTCGAAGTCGTCGAGCGAGACGAGCTCCGTCACCAGCGGGCGCAGGTTGGCGCCGTAGTCGTAGAAGCCCAACCGCTCGCCCCAGTTGGTCAGCACCAGGTTCCTGAGGTTGTCAGCTAGCTGGGTCGCCAGGTCGGTCGACGTGGTGAGCAGGTCGTCGCTGCCCAACGAAACAGGCGTGATGATGCCGACAGGGACGGCCGTCGTCGCTAGCCGGTTGGCGGCCGCGGCGGCCTGCGTCGTTCCTGATGATCTGAAGCTGTAGCTGCCCATCCTCGCCACACTACATAGGCTGCGGCTCCCGGTCTCAGAGCAGGCCCGTCGCTGCAGCGACGGCCTTCGTCACGACGCCCTCGGCCCCCACGACAAGCCCCACGACGTCGACGCACACCATGGCCACGACGTTCTTGAGGTAGATGAGCACGCTCGCGATGAGGAGCTTGGGGACGATCGGGATGAGGGGTGCGAGGAGGTCGACGACGATGTCCAGGCCCAGCTTGAACACGGCGTCGAACTTGAGCTTCGTCAGGTCCAGGACCACGCCCAGGTCGGGCGGCGCCACGAGCTTCGCTATGATGCTGAAGGGCAGCTTAATCAGCCCAACGATCAGATCGATGAGCGCTAGCTTGGGTAGGCCAGGAACTTGGATCTCAGGCAGCATCAAGGCAAGGAAGTCGGGCAGGTCGGGGGGCAGCGGTGGCAGGGGTAGGCTGGGCGCTTGGACCTTGATGCCCAGCTTCGCGAGCTTGAGCAGCAGGATGGGCACGGGCGTGAGCTGGGCCTTGATCGCCAGATCGGGCAGCGTAACGGGGAAGTTCTGCACCTCGGGGAATGCCACGGACGCGTCGAAGATCGGGAACAACGGCGTCGCGCCGCTGGCGTCGAGCGCCGCTGCCGTCGACGCGTAGAGCAGGTCGGGGAAGATCGCGTTCCATATGGGCGACCGAGACCTGTCGAGGATCGTCGTGGACATCAGGGTGGCCAGAGGATCGGGCTCGAACCAGAACAGCGGCTCTGAAGCAAGCGTCGTCACGTTGACGATCGAGGGCCCTGGGATGGGAGGCAGCGGCACGAGGGAGCTGAACACCCTCGTCGTGGGCAGGCCTCCCCGCCCGTTGCCGTTACCTGTCGCCAGCAGGCCCAGCACCTCGGCGACGTAGCGCGCCCGCGCTGCCTCCGTCAGCTTCCCATCGTTGAGCAGCCCGGCGCCCGTGAGGATGCGACCGTAGGGGTTCGGCATGCGCTACTTGATCAGTATCTTGCGAGCGAACGTCCCGTTCAGCCCGTCGGCGGCGCCCTGGGCGCCGCCCATCGTGTCGACGATGGGTTGGGCGGCGACCTGGCCTCCCGCTCCGGCGTTGTTGACCCGGGTGCACAGGGGCGCGAGGTCAGCGTCCTCGCCTCCCAATCGCACGACGCCGGCGCGGGCCGGCGTGAAGATGATGTCGCCGTTGGTCCGCAGGATTATGGAGGCGCAGTCGGCCGGATCGTTGCTGGGTTCCTGCACGTTTCCCGCCGCGTCGATGCCCGTTGCTCCCGTCACCAGGATGACGACGTCATGGCGCGCCAGCAAGCGCACCTTGTCGGTCTTGATGACGATCGCGCCTTCCCCCGAACCGTCGTCGACGGACGGGTTCGCGGCGTGGGCATGGACCACCGCCCCGACGCCGAAGTTCACGTCGGGCCTCGTTCGCTGCGCGATCAGGACCCGCGACCTGTCGTTCCTGAGGTCGACGTCGCCCTCGTGCTCCGCAAGCTCTGCTCGTGATTTCCCGACCTCGAAGCCGACGACGTTCTTCACGGCCTTCCCGCCCGTCGCGGGGGTCTGCCCCCGGCCGGCGACCAGGTCGATCGACCCTGCCCCCGGACCGTCGTCGTCGCCGGCCGGGGGGCTCGGAACGCGGCCCGTGGGTCCCGGTGCATCGTAGGTGGCAGCGGGCCCTGTGCGGTCGGTCCCCAGGACGATCAACGTGTTGTTGCTGCCCTCGAGGGCCATGTCAGCGGGCCGCTTGCGGTACCTGGACACCGCTTCGTACGTGCTGATCCTCGCCGCATCGGACGCCGTCAGCAGCTTCTCGTACGCCCGCTCGTCGCTTGGCAGGCTCGTGGTCCCAGCGACGGTGTACCGCTCACCCCCCTTATCGTCGACGGCACCGTTGCGGAACTCGTACTTGGGTTCGGGCGGGCCGTCGAAGGCAGCGCTCAGCCCAGGCATGAACGACGAGTCAAACTGCCTGTCGGCGTGGGTGTAGTTGACGTCCTCCACGAACGCTGGCTGCACGATCCTGCACATCCAGTATCCCAGCTCGTTGACCTTCGCGTCCGGGTGCTCGAACATCCCCCAGACGTGCTCGCCGGGCTTCGCCGGCATCGACAGGTGCGGCGGGAAGAATGGGTACAGCACCATCACCTTCTCGCTGGCGCCGGAGTCGCCCCCCATGACGCGGCGTGCGATGATGCTGTTCCGTGGTGCGACGGCTGCGTAGCCCAGGTTGCTGACGCCGAGCTCGTGCTCGTAGTAGCTCAGTTTAGCGCGGTCCACGACGTCAGGATCGTTGATGACGTCGAGCACGACGAAGCGTAGGAAGCTCGGACCGGCGCCCACCTCCTGGCGAGCGTAGGCAGCTCGCGTTGCCAGGACCTCACCATGGCGCCCCTCGGCGATGTGCTTGGTGTCCTGGGCATCGTACCTGCCGCCCGACACGGCCTAGGAGCTCCTGATCTTGTCGTAGATCTGGTTGGGGTCGATGGGCCCGTCGTCCTTGGGACCCTGTTCCCGCGAGATCATCTCCGCCAGCTTGATGAAGTGGTCGGTGGAGCGCGCCATGCGCTCCAGGTACGATGCGATCGCCTTGCCGTGCACAGCGTGCTCTGTCGACTTGTCGCCCACGATGCGCACCAGCTTCGTGTACATCATGTAGGCGTTGCGTCGATCCTCGATGGCGTTCTCGTAGATCTCCTTCCACAGCTGGCGCTTCTTATCGTCGAGGCTGCTGATGTCCTTCAGCAGGGCGTCGAAGTTCCTGATCCTCGCTTGGTCGTTGAGGAGCTCCGCGTCGTCCGCCTGCTGGTTGCCTACCGTGCTCATTTGGTGCCCTACCTCGACCTATGATCGTTCCGCAGCTTTCGGTAGTGCTTTTTGATGATCTGCATGGTGGTCGTCAGCTGCTTGGGGCTCAGGCCGCTGATCTCGCGCATGTAGAGCAGGACGGCGCTCTTGTTGAGGAAGTCGATGTCGTCGACGTTCTCGAAGATGGTGATGATGCTGTTGATGCACGTCAGCTCGTTCTCGGTCTTGGCCTTGGCCCTGATCTCGTGCAGCATCTCGACGATGTTCCTCGGCATGCTCGCCGCGTCGAGCATGGCATCCTGCCCCATGACGGTGCAGTGCTCGTCGATGATGCGGTGCTCGTTGGCGGAGAGCGCCTCAGGATCGTCGAGGCTGATGCTGCGGCGCATGCGCTGCACCTTCTGCTTCGTCCTGATGATCAACCAGTTCTTCGCCACCACGTTGAAGTACGAGAACGCGTTGGTCCCCCGCGTGGGGTCGAACTTATGGATCGTCTCAAAGAGGAAGTTGACGCAGTCGTTCTTCAGGTCGTCGTAGCTGTCGTGCAGGCTGGTGAACTTGTGGATGTTGATCAGATTCTCGGCCAACTTCTCGAACGCCGGCATGATGCTCGTGACGTACAGCTTCTCGCGCTGCTTCCTGTCGTCGACCGCCAGCTGGTAGGCGACGATGGCCGCCTGCGTTCCAGCGTTGAAGTAACGGCGTGCCTCCTTCGCCTTCGCCTTCTCCTCCGGGGTCAAGGCCTTCTCGGGTTCACGAGCGGGGGTGGGGGGCATGGGACGTGCGGTCCGCGGCTGCCTAGGCTGTCGTTTCATCATCGTTCGTCCTCATCGTCCGCATCGTCGCGACCGTACACCACGACGTCAGCAGCGATCGCCAGAACGGCGTTCCTTGCACGGGCCATGGCGTTGACGGTCTCGCGGACCACGGGCTCATCGCTCATGACAGGCGTCGAGGCAAGGCGCGAGAGGTCCTGGAAGCAACCGTCCAGCACGTCGAGGGATGATTCGATCGTGTCGACGAGCCGCTCGCGCTGGTCCATCAGGACGAGGTTCTGCCTGATCGTGATGACGTTGACCGCGATCGACGCAGCGAGCAGCACCATGATGATGACCAACGACCACACGGCCTAGATGATCCCCTTCAACGCTTCGTCGTACGCAACGTTGATCCGCGCCTGGCTGTAGCGATCAACGATGGTTCGTTGCAGGTCCTTCGCCCACTGGGTGGGGATGGAGCTGTTGTGGCGGAACTTCACGATCCTCTTCTTGAAGTCATCCTCGGAGGGGTACGCCCAGCGGGCACCCTTGACGAAGATCTGGCCGTCGATGCGCGAGGCCGGCACGGCGCGCAGCTGGTGGTAGATGCTCACGTACTTACCGTGCTGCAGGAAGTCCAGGTGACCCGACCATCCCGTTGCGACGATCGGGAGACCAGACGCCGCCGCCTCGAGGATCGGCAGGCCGTACCCCTCACCGTGGGTGAGTGATACGAGCGCCTTGACCTGGGGGTGACGGTAGAGGGCGGCGACCTCCCCATCGGACATGTCGCCGTGCAGCAGGTGGATCTTCGGGCCTGGGCGGCCCGCCCTCACCTCGGCGGCGAGGCCCGTGATGAGGTTCGTCGTCAGCATGCGGTCGATCAGGCTGTTTCGTCCAACGTTCGTCTTGATGACGATCCCCACCTGAGGATCGTCTCGGAACGCTTCGCACAGCCACTTGATCGTGTAGAAAATGTTCTTACGATCGCTGTCGGGATCGCTGCCGGTGAGTTGGCCGAAGACCAAGAAGTTGAATGGCGTGGAGAACATGGGTAGATCAACAGCGCTTCCGTCGACGATGGCGTTGCAGTACGCCTCGGGGACCACGCTCAGCGCCGGCACGGTGAGGTTGCCCAACGAACCCAGGCAAGATCGAGCATGCTCCGACGGCACGATGACCGCTGACATGCGGTTGCAGGCCTCGACCCACTGGGGATTGCAACGGTCAGCTTCCACCATGGCTGACACACCCACGTTGGTCGACGATAGCTTCGGGTCCCACTCGTTCGGCAGCTGCAGCTGCACGGTGGCATCGCATGGGTGGTCAGCCTTGACCGACCGGTCCATGATCTCGCCAATGAGGCCACCGTGCATGGACCGGTCCAGCAGCCACGGGGTGTCGCCCCACGCCAGCGTCGAGAAGCGCACGTTGATGTCATTTCGGCCCAGCAACCAACGGGCCAGCTGGCGAGCGTGCACGCCGTAGCCCGACTGCGTCAGCACGGGCGCTCGTAGGACGACCGTCTTCATCAGATCTCCACACCTACCCACCGGGGGTTTCGTTGCTGCGACCAACCATCGCACAGCTGCTGCAGGGTGCGATCCCAATCGTTGATCATCCTGTCGATTGGATAGTCGCGCAGCGCATGCTCCCGGCACCTGTGGCCCAGCTCGCGCCGCCGCTCGGGCCCGAGCTCGTGCATCTGCATGAACGCTCTAGCGACCGTCTCATGCGAAACGAAGTCCTCGTAGATGTAGGGGACCAGCTGCTGGCCCACCAACGATCGCACCTCGGGCTCGAGCGCGATGCCGTACTGCTCGCCTGTCCTGTGGTCCTCGACCTGGCGCGTTAGGCCCCCGGTCTTCAACGCGATGATCGGGTTGCCCGCCATCATCATCTCGAGCGTCGGTAGGCCGAAACCCTCGTTGCACGAGCGGTTCACCAACGTGTCGCCCACGTTGTAGAGGCAGTTCATCTCCGGGAAACCGACGCGGTCCTTCGAGAAGACGACGTGATCCTTCATGTGCAGCATGTCGAGGACGTGGTGGAGGTTCGGCCCCTCGGGATCCATCGGATCCGTGTGCATCACCAGCGTGGCTCGCCTGTGACCGTGCACGCGTTCAAGTTCACCGAGGAACTGTTTGAACGAGACGATGATGTCGCTCGGCATCTTGCGTCGGGCATTGCGGCTCACGAACAGGACGACGAAGTGATCGAGGCGTTCAGGGCCCAGCAGCGCACGTTTCAGGCGCATGCGCTCATCGTCGGGCAGCGGAAAGAACAGTTCGCTGGGAACAGCGTGCGGTACGTAGTGCGTCTTCTCCGGGAATCGCTGGTGCACCATCTCGTAGGTGGGCCAGTTGATGCAGTTGACCAGGTCGGTCGCCTGGTAGAGGACGCGGTTGAACTCGGGCCACGGCGGGTTGTCCCACAGGTGGTTGTAGGCGATGGGGCAGATCTGGTGCACCTCATCCTCCATCTCCCAGACCCAGATGAACTGGCGTGGGTCCGTGAAGAGGAGCAGCACGTCCGGTCGCTCGACGGCCAGCGTCATGCGCAGGAGGTTCTTGTCACCGAAGCCGTTCGTGGGCTTGATGATGAAGTCGTCGGTCACCTTGATCGTGTCGTAGCTGTCGTGCCGGATCGCGCCCCCGAAGCAGCGGAACGTGTAGCGGCCCGTCCCGAGCAGGCCTTGGATCAGGTAGCGCGCCTGCGTGCCGACCCCCGACGTGGAGAGCGGATGGTCCGAAAGCATCAGGATCTTCTTCTTTTCCATCTCACGGACCCCCGATCGGAGCGCAGCACGCCATTCTGGCAGCAGTTGTACTCACCCTCACGTACAGTGCTCGGTTTCCCGGTAGTCGCAGAACGTGCACGACGAGCGGTTCTTGATGGCGATCCCACGCTTGACGCTGGCGACCATGTTGTTGATGACCTTCAACGAGCGCTCCGTCGTCACGTCGCCGACCGACGTGGTCACGAGCTCGCAGTGCGCGTCAGGTTTTGCGGCGCGCTTGAGCAGCACGAAGCCACACCGAACGTCCCGAGGGTCCGTTCCGGTCTTGCTTGACCAGTAGTTCTTGTAGAGGACCAGCTGCGCCCTGACGAGGGGGCTGGACTTCTTCTCGGCGGTCCACCCCCATCCCGTGGTCTTCCAGTCGATCAACCAGATCAACCGCTTGCCACGTGGGCCGTCGCACGTGATGATGCCGTCGATGAAGCCCTTGAACGCGTGGGGCTTGCCCTCGATGACCTCGTAGAGCAGGTGCTCAGCGTCGACGAACTCCCAATTCGGGAACGTCCGGTCGAACCACCCCGGAACGTCGCTCAGGATCGAGGCTGCTTCCTGTAGGAAGCGATCCAGGTTCTCGGGTTCGTAGCCGGGCTCGTCCCGGTTCTTCGACCAGGATTCACGGATCGCGCGGTCCGCGATGCTCGGGTCCATCGAGCGGGTGCGGAGGTATGCCTCGCAGGAGGCGTGTACCGCGGTGCCGAAGTCCAGCAGCGGTCCAGGCCGCGATAGGTCGATCTTGAGGACGTGCTTGAGCCTGTGCCGCCAGCTGCAGTCCTGCCAGTCGCGCATCTCGGAGAAGGAGACGTGCGGCTTCCCGGTCGGGAGCAGCTCAAGGCCCATCTCCAGCGCACGTGCGGTGGCTGCCTCGTCAGCTGCGGCACGCCCCGCTACGACCGGGTCGATGAAGGAAGACGCGTCATCGCTCATCCTTCATCTGTAACCACGGATCTACCGTCAGTTCAACGCTGGGCTCTCCGACAGCTGAAGAAGCCTTCGCGCTCCAAGCGCTGGAGCTCGTCGTCCAGGGCCGTCAGGGAACCGCTTCCTGTCGACCTTCGTTGTGCAGCCTCCAGGCGTTCCGCCGCGGCGCGGGCCCGCTGCGGCCTCACGTCGCGCAGGAAGCCGGAGTTGGTCCACTTCAGGACCACGTCGTCATGGTGCATGTGCTGTAATCAGTGCCTCGTGCTGCGCACCTTGGGCGCATCGCCCGATGGTGGCTGAGTCCCCGACAGGATTCGAACCTGCAACGCATCCGGTTGAAATCGGACCGCTCCGCCGTTGAGCTACGAGGACGAGCTGCTTCACCCTGTGCTGTTCTTGCGACGTTCCAGGCGCGCCTGGTCACGTCGCGCTGCTTCTGCTGCAAACTCCCGTTTCATCCCTCGCCAATCGTCGGCCGCGACGCGTTCAGCGGCTGAACGCCACGGCCGCAGCGTACCGTCCTCCGGGCTACCGTCCCAAGGGTCGTAGTCGAAGATGCTGACCGGGATCTTGAACTGCGAGAACAGCCAGTCGAGGCACCATTCGCACAACGAGAACTGGTAGAGCGTCATGTCGTCGAGGGCACCGTGGCCGTTTCCCGCGGTCGACAGGTAGCCTCCCCGCGCTTGCGCGTCGACCAACCCCCGAGGGGCCCGGCAGGGGTGCCCCTCGCAACCAAGCACGCACGTCAGCCCGCACAGGTTGCAGAGGGGCTCCTGCTCGCTCAACCCGCTACCTTAAGCGCTAGCGGCAACGACCTGCACAGTTGGGACGTCTTCTCGTGGGGCTCGAGCGCGATCGCTGTGATTTGCCCACCGACGTCGGGCTCGCGGAACGCCGACCAGCGTATGCCCAGGTCCTTCGCCGCCGCGATGAGCCTCATGAGCTCGACCTCGTCGGCGACCGAAAGCAGCGCGAGGTAGTTCGACGCGGCGTGCCACTCTCGGTCGACGTCGGGGTGGTCGGCGGTGAACTGCCTCATCGCATGGCACGACTGCACGGCCTGGTACCCAGGCGCGAGGTCACTGCGTGTCACGAGGTAGAGCTTGTCGCCGGCCTTGATGGCCACCATGGTCGGGTTCACGATCCTTTTTCCTGCGGTCGACCGTGTGCCTGTTGCGGCCTTACCATGGCCATGACGTCCACCAGCAGCGCTTCGACCGTCGCCGTCCTGGTCGACGGGGGCGCATCGCTGTGCTCGTTCAGCAGCGCTCGCAGCCTGCCGACGTCGAGCTGGTTGTCGGGTGAGCATCGTTCGATCCTTCCGTACGTGACGCCTCGCAGCAGCCCGTAGGCCACTAGGTGGTGGCGGGCATGGACCCCCAACCGTCGCTTGGCCTCCTGCAATCGGGCCCTACGAACGCCTGCGCACCGTGCGCCCAACGTAGCGAGCGAAACACCGGCCATGGTGAACCCACGGACCTTGGCGCGAAGCACCTGCAAACCAATTGAGTACATGCTAGACCTCCTCATCAACGCTCAAAGCAACCACACCGTCGATCGGTAGCCTGCTCGAGGAGGTCCACGCACGCGCGCTTCAAGCGCATTGCATTCAGAGGAATCCGGACATGGTCGTACGGTAACTATCGACGCTCATGCGTACAACCACCCGTTCGATGGGTGAATGCAAGCGCGATCAAGCCCGCCAGGGCACGCAGCGAGCATCCGCTCGGTCGAGAGCAAGGTCGTAGACGTACGTGTCGACGTCGATGAGCGCTGTCACGATGATGGGCTCGACGTCGTTCCAGCTACCTCCCGCGAGGCCGCAGCCGATGCGTGGCATGTGGACGCTAGCGTGGTCCCATTCACGTGCGTAGTTACCGACCTGGATCAGGCAGTTGGCGAGCGCCCCGTAGCGGATGGGAGGGGTGCCATCGTCCTTGGGTAGGATCCCGTGCTGCCCGATCATGTTGGCGACCACCACGCCGTCCCCCACCGGAACGAAGACGACCTGGCTTAGCCGCATCAGCGGCCAGGAATCGTTGCCCTGCTCCTGGTACCAGCGGCGGTAGCTCTGCTCGGCCTTGGGCCATCGCTGCGATAGCGACATGACGAACCTCCGGCCCCACGCGCCCACGTCGTTGCAGACGTGGGCGATGACCCTGTTCCCCGGGCCACGGGGGTCGGTCGCGTCGCCGGTCACGTAGTTGATCATTCGTCTCCTGAGCGCTAGCTCCTGCTGGTGAAGCGCTTGATGATGTGCAGATGATCGCTGAAGAACGATCGCCTGCTGGCGTCGACGTGGGCCAGCTGCATCCACCAGGCCCTGTGGGCATCGTCAGCGCCCTGGACGCGGGGCAGCACCACGTTGGGCAACCTGAAGAAGAAGGCCTTGGTGATGGATCGACCTCGGAGGTCTCGCCGCGGATGGTCGAAGGTGCCGCTGCCTCGCAGGGCGCGCCGCAATTCTGCATCGTCGAGGTTGATGCACGTCTCCTCCACCAGCTCCTTGATGCAGTTGTCGAGGAGGCGCAGCTGCGGTTCGACGTGTCCCCCGGGCAGGGCCGTGAGGCCCTGCCCGTACCGGCCGGCGCGCTCGACGACGAGGACGTGGCCGCTGCAGACGACGACGGCGTCCGTCATCATGAAGATCGGATCCTTGGGAGCGCCGCGCCATGCCTCGTGCGAGGCCTCCACCTCCTGGAACTCGTAGTAGAGGCGTGCGTACTCCCTGGAGGAGCACCAACGCTCCAGGAGCGGGAAGGTCTCGGGCGGGACCATGCTTTTCATGCTGATCCTGTCCTGCCGGAAGATGCGCTCCCGGACACCCGTTGCGTCGACGTCCATCCTGATCCCGGTCTCGAGGTGCTCGCCCCACGACGGGAACAACCGCAGGTAGAAGCTCGAAGCGTCCTTATGGTGCCCGATGAGCTTGACGTCGGTTGAATCACCGACGACGTTGCCGACGACGTTCTGCACGGTCGCAGCCCACAGGGCATCATCGTAGGGTTGATCCTCAACGTAGAGGACGTGGATCCGGATCCACTCGTCGTCGCGGAGGCACGCCCTGATCATCTCCTTGCGCTGCTGCTCGGACCACGGATCCCTCACGTCGGGCGCTTGGTTCGCGCTACCGATGACGATGATGACATGCCTCGCGTGAGCGAGCGCAAAGCGCACCGTCTCGAGGTGAGCGTTGTGGAACGGTTGGAAGCGACCGATGAGCACACCGAACTCGTGCATGCCGTCCTCCTGCGTGTGGAACCCGGCGCTTAAGCCGGTAATTCACCCCACGTTCACGTGGTGGGGTTCTGAACCTTCCGCGTCACGGCCCTGCCCACCATGCGCTCCCAGTCGCGGTGTTCGGGCGCCACCACCTCGAGGTTCTTCGCCCAGAGGGCCTCCATCACCGTAGGCTGCACCCTCATGCTCCGGGCCAGGTACGTCAGCGCGTTGAGGTCCTTCGGGAAGCAGTGGCCTCGCGCGCCGGGGACGCCGTCGGCCCCGGGGACGTTCATGTGCGAACCTCCCAGGCGCCGGTCGAGCTTCGCGTACTCGAGGACCTTATCGTAGTCGATGTTCATCCCAGCAGCGTCGAGCGCATCGCAGACCTGGGCAAGCTCGCAGCTGAGGATGACGCGCGCCGCGAGCTGGACGTTGGTGAAGTACTTCACCATCTCAGCCGTGGTGCTCGACGTCTTGATGATGGGGACGGTGGGGAACGCGCTCTGGAAAAGGAGCTTCACCCTGTTGATGTGGGGCCGTGGCCCGCCCAGCACGATCCTGGTCTGGTTGCGCATGTCGTCCAGCGCGTTCGCCTCGGTCAGGAACTCGGGGTTGAAGACGACGCGCAGGCCCGTCCCAGCGAACTGGGCGTTCCAGCGCTCCGTCGAACCGGGCGGCACCGTCGACTTGACGACGGCGATGCGCTCGCCGGGGACCGAGCTGAGCTCGTTGAGGACCCGCTCGACGATCGACAGGTCGGCCTCGCCGCTCTCGTGCATGGGGGTCGGGAGGCACACGAAGAAGATGCCGCTGAACCAGCTGAACGTTTCGCACGATTGCACGAAGTTCTGGATGGCCGTGCCCTCGCTTGGTTCATTGGGATCCTGTGAGGAGGGGACGCCCGCGAGCTCGAGCAACCTCTTCTTGTCGCCGAGGATGGCTGCGTTTCCAGGGACGGTGCCGCCGATCGCGATCTTCCCAACCTCCTTGTCGTGGACGTACACGGTGAGGCCTCGCTCGGCCAGCACCGTGGTCAACGACCCACCGACGAACCCCTGGCCTATGACGGCAACGCCCTTCTTCATGGTTCCTTCTCTACATCCTGGCCTAGAATTTTGATCTGCCCGATGAATCTCCTGCGAACAACGATCTCGCTTCGCCCACGGGGTACTCTCGACGCGATTCTTCGATGAACTTCACGCCAACGTTCATGGGCACCTCCCGTGCGCTCCGGTCAGCTCGACCAAGCGTGTTGCCGTTTCCCTCCAGGCATCGCTGGCCCGAATATTCGAGACCGTGCGATCGATGCAACCCTGGCGTTGTTCCGGATCAATTCTCTGGATGCCCTCAATGATGGCGGGCACGTCGGCTGGTGTGGTGTAGCAGCGCACCGTCTCAAGGCCAGCGTAGTAGGGTTCGCTCCCACGGCCCTCGTTACGGACCGTGAAGCACCCACGGGCCGCGGCCTCCACGTCCTTCACCCACAGGCCATCGGAGAGGTTCATGCGTTCATTTCCGACGTCGACGGGGTGATCCTCACTGTGGACGAAGATCCGCATCGTCGACAGCACGTTCAGGTAGTTCGGGTACGAAAGGCCGTTGCCGGCGATGATGTGCGGGTGGATGCCCATCCCCTCCAGCTGGGAGAAGAGCCGTGCCCGGTGTGGGTGCACGGATCCCACGAACCCCACGTCGATGCAGCGGTCGACGTGGGCCGGAGCGCTCGAGCAGTAGCGCGGCATGATGCCCATCCGCACGAACGTGCCCGGCATGCCGCGGCGGGCGATGAGGTCGGCCCACGCGACAGTTGTCACAGCGATGGCCTTGACGTTGAGGAGCTCACACGCACGTTCGTAGGTGCCCCGGTAGGGCGAGCCGGTTCGGAAGGCCTCCCAAGGGTCCTGATCGTAGATGACCAACGGGGTGTCGCCCAAGGCCGACGCCAGGCGATCGACGACGCGGTGCAGCGTGCGCTGCCGAAGGCGACAGACGACGCCGTCGAACCCACGCTGGGTGGGCAGCTCGTCCAGAGCCAGCGTCATGACGCCCGGCGTGGCGTGTAGGCACGAATGGAGCTGGTGCGCGAAGCAGTTGCTGCGGGCGTACTCCAGGCTGTCGACGAGGTCGACGATCCTCGTCATTCGCCCGCCAGGCCAGCGATGAGCTCATCGTACCGGTCAAGCGCCGTGCGCGCCGCGGCCTGGAACCGCTCATCGACGTAGTTGAATCCCCCGGCTGTGAAGCCTGGAGCGAGCCCGGCACCGATGAGCGCCAGCGCACGATGGCGGTCTCGGTGGCGAAGCCAGGCTGAACGTACCCGCATGATCACGCTAGCCTGGCCCTTGAGGGCCCGGTGCAGGCCGTAGTGCAGCGCCTGGACGTCGGTCGGGTTGAACGCATGGTAGCCCGCAGGGCTCAGGCGCTCGGGGACCCCGTCGGCCTTGACGACGACGTCATGGTCGACGTCGATGCCCCGGTCGCAGAAGAGGTCGCTCTCCGTGTCGTTGAACGTGACGCGCGGGGAGAAGCAGTTGAGCCCGTTGATGCTGCCGTCGGTGAAGTAGTCGAGCAAGGGTGCCTGGATCCCAGTGATCCTTGGGTTTGCCCGCATCATCCTCCAGAGCTCGAGCAGCACCTCGTCGTGGGCTAGGACGGTGTCAGCGTCCACCTTGACGAACATGCTGCACCCAACCTGCGCCTCGCGCCACGCATGCCAGAGCGCATTGTGCGCTTCCTTCTCGGGCAGGCCCGAGAAGGTGCTGTGTTGGACGACGACGCCTCGTTGGCGTCGCACCGCGTCCTCGCATGCCGGGAAGTCGCCCTCGCCCGAGTGCAACGTACCCACGAAGACCCGTGGAAAGGTACCTAGGTCGCCCAACCGTCCCTCAGCATGTACATCAGCACCTGGTCCCAGAAGCGCCCGTCGCGCCTCAACGACTGCACAGCGCGCCCCTCCTCCCTGAACCCCAGCTTATGGTACACGCGCAGGGCAACGTGGTTGTACTCGGCCGTCGTCAACGAGACGCGGTGGAGCTCCATGCCGTCGAAGCAGCGCTGCAGCATCAACGTCCACATCGACGTCGCTAGCCCACGACCGCGCCAGTCGCGATGGATGTCAGCGCCCACGCCGCAGTTGCCGTTGTGGAGGTCGATGTCGTAGAACTTCGTGAGGCCCACGGACGCGCCACCCACGGTGAAGATCAGCCTCAACTGCCGCTGGTCCTGCGACAGGGCATGCCACCAGCGCAGGTGCTGGTCCATGGTGATGGGATGTGGGTGCGTCACGTGCCGAAGCACCTCGGGGTCGTTACGGAGGTCGATCAGGAAGCTGTGATCATCGTCGCCGACGGGGCGCAGCCCATGGTCGTGGGGTACGCTGAACCTCACCTGACGAGCTCCTTGACGCGTGTCGCGATGTGCCATACGTCACGTTCTCGCAGCCACCATCCGCACGGCAACGACAGCTGGTTGGCCGAGAAGCACCTTACGCCCGGCAGGTCACGCTTGCTCGATGAGAAGCACGAGTACCCATCGTTGGGCACGTGCACGATCCCCGCCATGATCCCCTCGCCGTTCAGGGCGGCCAGCAGCTGGTCGCGATCCACCCGGCTGCGCCGTGGATCGATGCGCACCGAGTACACCCAGTGGCTTGACTGGGTGTCGGGCGTTCGAGCGTTCAGGAGCAATCCAGGGCTTTTCGCGAGAAGCTGGTCGTACAGCTCCGCGTTGCAGCGATGGGTTCCCATGATCTGGTCGATGTACGGCAGCTGCGAGAGCCCTATGGCCGCGGCCACGTTGTTCATGTTGAACTTGTAGCCCGCCTCAGCGACGTCGACGTCCCACTGCTGCCCGCGCCAGTCTCCACGCTGGTCCTTCGCCGCGTCGCGGTCGATGCCGAACCACTTCAACGATCGGGCGCGAGCATGGTCGGTCGGGTCCAAGCAGACGAGCGCGCCGCCGTCGCCCGTGGTGAAGTGCTTGATCGCCTGGAAGCTGTAGCAGGTGTGGTCGGCCCAGGCATGCACGGGCATGCCCCTGTAGGCGGCGTCGAAGGCATGCGCAGCGTCCAGCACGAACTTCACCCCTGCACGCCGGCACTCCGCGTGGATGCCCTCCAGGTCGGGCGGGTTCCCGGCCCAGGCCACGGCGATCACGGCCTTCGTCCTTGGGGTGATCGCTGCCCTGACAGTCTCCGGCGTCAGCATGCCATGATCGGGATCGACGTCAGCCCACACCACGTTGGCGCCCGCCGACGTTATCGGTGTGTTCGTCGCCAGGCAGGTCATCGGGGTGCTGACGACGTCGTCGCCCGGGCCCACGCCCGACAACCGCAGCGCCACCGTGATGGCGCTGGTGCAGCTGTTCATCAACGTTAGGTCGTGCGCGCCCAGGTACGTCGACAGCGCTCGAGCGAGCTGCGACACCTGGGCACCCTCGTTCACGTAGCCCGACCTGAGGGCATCCTCGATCAGGCGAGATGCTTCTCCTGCGTTGACATGGACCTTGAACAACTTGAACAAGGGGTACGTCGTCACCTGTTACTCCTGCCTGTTGGTTGCGATCTCCTCGATCAGGAGGCCCTTGAACCGCTCCAGCGGAGCATCCACCACGCCCAGCGCGGTCAGGTGCTGCAGCAGCTGTTCGGGCGACATCACCCAGCTCGAGCTCGAGCAGGTGAATCGCTCGTTCGCGCCTGAGATGAACGCAGGCTGGATGATGTGGTAGCGACCGGATCTGTGTTTCTCGGTGCGCACCGATTCCGACTCGTTGATCAGGTCCTCGTGCAGCTTCTCGCCGGGCCTGAGCCCGATGACCTTGATCGTCTTCGAGTACTTCGTAGCGAAAATCTCCGCCAGGTCGCCGATCCGCATTGCGGGCAGAAGGGGGACCCATGTTTGGCCCGACGCGCCGTCCTTGAGCGCGGCCTCGATCAGGTTCACGCTGTCGTCGAGCGTCATCAAGAAGCGCGTCATGTTCGGATCGGTCACCGTCAGCTGTTGGCAGTGCATGCCCTGGTGTTTGAAGAGCGGGATGATGCTGCCACGTGATTCAAGGACGTTTCCGTAGCGGACCGCGAGGAAGCGCACGCCGGGCCTGCCCCCGCGTGCTTGGCTGGTGACGATGCGTTCCGATATGGCTTTGCACATCCCGTAGACGTTCACCGGTGAGCATGCCTTGTCGGTGCTCACGAACAGCACGCTGTGCGGGGGTAGCTGCGACCGGTTGACGGCCGCGACGACGTTCTGCGTGCCGATCAGGTTGGTCATGACGCTCTCGTCGGGGCTCAGCTCGCAGGTGTCGACCTGCTTCAACGCCGCAGCTACGATGATGGTCCCCGGCAGGTACTGCCTGATGACGTCCTCGATGCGTCCCCGGTCTCTGATGTCGCCGACGTAGAAGCGCAGGTCGGAAGCGGGTCTGCCGGCCATCATCTCGTTGCGTATCGTCCAGTGCTTCGCCTCGTCCCTCGAGAGCACGGCCACCTCGTGGTGGGGCAGCAAGCGCTCAATCAGCTTCCGGCCCAGGGAGCCCGTGCCGCCGATGATCAACACACGATCAGAACGAGGATCGCACATGCTACCGAACACTACCCCATGGCCGTCACCGTGTAACGATCGCGCGGTACGATGGAATCGACGCGCGTGGTGCGGTACCCGAGCTGCGCTAGCACGCTGGGATGGGTCCAGGAGCCCGTGATGGCCTCCGTTCCGTGGGGATTCATGCTGCAGTTGAACATCCCGCCGTCGAGAAGCGCCATGTTCGGGCTCCTGTCGTGGTACAACCGCTGGAAGTCGAGCTCGGTGAAGCTGCCCATTCGGGCCAACGAACCGAAGCAGTCCACCATGGTGGCGTACCTGTTGAGGGCGGGAAGCTGCGTGAGGAAGTTTGTCGACCAGAACCTGCCCTCGACGTTAGCATGCTCCACGATCGCGTTCGTGACCTTGTTGAGGTGCGACTGCCAGAGGCCGCGCCGCGAGGCTTCGGTAGGCCTGTCCTTGTCGTAGAGGTGCTTGTCGGCCACGGAGTACTCGTGCAGCCGCATCCCACCGATGCCGGGGTTCCTGTCCAGGAAGTCGACGCAGGCCGGCAGCATGGCCATGTCGTAGTGCACCATGTCGGACTCTATGACGTAGGTGTAGCGTGGAGCATCGTCGAAGCACCGCTCCAACCACCAATCGATGGCCGACCAGTACCCCACGTTGGCGCTGGCCACGTACCGGCGCTCGAAGGGGCGCAGCAGCCGGTCGACGCCCGGCACGGTCGATGCGTTGTCGAAGACGGTCAGCGATCCCATCAGGCTCGCGGGCAGCTGCTGCTGCAGGTTGTCGACGACGCTCTCGAGCAGCTCGTACCTTGACCTCTCCAGACAGCACGTCACCAGGAGCAGCTGGACGTTCAACGTAGCCCCTCGATGAGCTTGCGATAGGGTGCGTACCCGTGCGGCAGCTGCCACCCATCCACGTTGGGAACGCAGGGGATCGCATCGTCCACGAGGTCAGCGATCGCGGTGGGCGGTAGCAGCTGTTCAGCGATCCCCACGGGGCGGGAGACCACGGGGACGCCGAGCAACCCGGCCTCGATCAACGCCTGGGGGCCGCCCTCATGGCGTGCCGTGACGGGGTACAGGTCCAGCGTCTGGTACAGCTCGTTGACGGCGTCCTGGTCTGGGCGCTCGACGTAGGTGAAGGGGATCCTGGCCTCCCTTAGCCTGCGGACGACGTAGTGCCGGCGCCATCCGGCGAGGACGACGTGGAGCTTGGGCTGCCTCGTCGCCAGGCGCTCGAGCATGTCGACCAGGAGGTCCGGGCCCTTCTCGAGCTTCGGGCTCCGCAGGTCATGGCCCTCGGTGTCCCTCTGGAACGAACCGACCAGGTAACCATCCAGCGGCAGCCCGTGCTTTTTCCTGAGCCCTTCTCGCGTCCCGGTCCGCCGCCAGAGCCGCTGGTTTGCCCAGTACCGCACGACGTGGATGGGCTTGCTCGTCAGCGCGCTGACCTGCGCGTGGGCGCGATCGTTGTACACGTGGTACGCCGTCGTCACGGAATCCCGGCGCATGAACTCTTCGAGCTCACGAGCACCGAACTTCTCGGGCACGATGTGGTGAACCGTCGTCAGCACCTGCCTCGACCTGAGCAGGTGCATGGGGAGGTGCTCCCAGCAGAAGTCGGCCAGCAACCAGATCACGTCAGCGTGCGCTGGGTCGTGCACGGTGATGTCGCCGTTGTCGTCCGTCCATTCGTCGACGAAGCGATCGATGATCCAGCTCTCGTTCGCCGGTAGGACGTAGACGCGCTTCACAGGACCTCCTTCAGGACGTCGACGTACCGTGCAGCGCACGAGGAGATGCTGACGTCGGGGACGGTCGAGTAGTCGAGCTGCGAACGATCGGGGAGCTCGACGATGCCCGACAGGTCCACGGGAGGGGGGTTCTCGTAGTCGACGAGCTCGTAGTCGTACGGCAGCTCGTCGATGACCAGCCCGTAGCCCCCGATCAGCTCCTTCGTCCCGCCGACGCTGCTGCAGACGACGGGCGTCCCCTGGGCCAACGCCTCGACGACGACGTTCGGGCAGTGGTCGGCCCAGGCGAGGTGGATCATCCAGTTGGCGACCGAGTACACCTGGGCGCACGTTGCCGGATCGACCGACCCCGTGTAGAAGACGTGGGGGCCCGAGGCTCGATGGTCCGGCGCAGCGCCCATGATGATGAGGCAGCTGTTGGGCATCCTAGCACGCAGCTGCTCGAACAGCCTGACGTTGTCCTGGAGCCTCTTCTGCGGGTGCCAGTTCGAGCTGCAGACGTAGATCCTGTCGTAGGTCGCCGCCATCTCCTCCAACCGAGGGATCGTGACGCGGTCGACGCGGGCGACACCAGCACCATTACGCACCACGATCCCCCGCTTGGGCTCCCCCCACCACCGCAGGGTCATCCCGCGGTCAAAGCTCGACTGCCAGACGACGGCGTCGGCCCGGGCGTAGAGGTCCCGGATGCCGGCGTTCTTCGACTCAAACTCGTGGGGGGCGAACCAGATGCCGTCGAGGCGCTGGACGACCTTCCTGGCGAGGGGAGCTCCCGTCGGCTCGATGAAGACGATCGATGCGTCAGCCTCGGAACCGCCGACGATCGCATGGCCCATGCGCTGGAGCTCTGCGCCCAGCCGGGCAGCGAACGTGCCGGGGCCCGTCCGGAGGCCTGCCGCGCAGTCGATGTGCAGCTTCACGACCGGCGCTTGATCTCGTCGATCAACGGCTTGGTGAAGTCGGTGCCGCGCAGCATGGTCGCCAACAGGGCGATCTCCTTGGTCTCGATGGATGCCAAGCTCGCACGCTGCGTGAAGATGTGGGGGTTGAGCTCCTGGTGGCCGTTGACCAGCGTGGCGTCGTAGTACTGCTGGGCGAGGTAGTTCATCGATTCGTTGCTGATGTGGACGTTCGAGCGCGTCAGCACCTCGACCAGGGTGTCGAAGATGATCGTGTACACCTTGATGCAGGTGACCAGGTCGAGATCCTTGCTGAGCAGCTCGCTCTGGAGCTTGTGGACCAGCAGCTTGCTGATGATCGCGTGGAAGCTTTTCTCATCGTCCATCGTTTTTCCTCGCATCGATCTCTGCGCTCAGGGAAGCACGTAGGCTGGTCTCGTTGAACAGGTCGCGCAGCAGGATGACGTCGGCCAGGGGCAGCTGGTCCAGGCGGTACTCGTTGATGACGACCATCGTCCCCACCGGGACAGGCGCCGTGGTGCCCACCGTAGCGTTCTTGAAGTACTGGTCCGTCAACCACCAGATGGCCTCCCGAGACAACGGACGGCTGCTACGCTTGAACGTGCCGTCGATCAGCTCGTGGATCGAGTTGCGCACCTCGCGCAGCAGGGTAGGATCCAACATCCTGTCGTTGAACCTGCTCACCCTCTCGTTGAGTCGCTGGGTCAGGAGTTCAGCGAATCGCTGCGTTGGTCGTTGTGCCTGCATGCTCACTCAGGAAGGTTATACACCTCTGGATGCATGAGTGCCAGCTCTGTAGCTGGTAGCTGTTCACGGGACGTTCGCAGGCGAGCAACCGGGTAAGCAGCTCATCCCAGCTTGCGTACGCGGCCGCCGCACCGGCAAACTCCACAGCGCCTCCCCCATCGACGTGCACGTACGTCGGCAGCCCGCACGCCAGCGCTTCGAGGACGTGGTTGGGACCCGGGTCGAAGCGTGACGCTGACACGTACACGTCGTAGCGCCCGAGCTCGGCTCCCAGCGCACGGCCCTGCAGGGGCGGCACGGTTCTCGAGTGCTTGAAACTGCCTCTATCGCGGCCCACGTACGTGAAGGTGAACTTCTCTGGTTCCCGCCCCGCGAGGGCGTCCAGCTCGTCGTAGACGTCGAAACCCTTGAGGTAATTGTCGCTCCAGTGGTGAGTGACGACGTTCACTCGTCCGTTGCCGAGTTTCGGCGCGGGTGCGAAGACGTTCGGATCGACGCCGTTGACAACGACGGCCTGCTCGCGGCAGCGCCAGCCCTTATCGTTGAAGTAGCCCTGCAACCAGTTCGACACGAATATCGTCCCAGTCACGTGCGAGGAGAGCTCGATCAACGAGCGATCGACGCACCACGTTCCCTTGCGTGCATCGTTCTCGTTGACCCGCACGACCAACCGAACGTCCTTCAGGTGCGCTACCGAATGGCGGTAGGCCACGAGCTGCTGCGCTGATAGGTGCGAACTGTCGCCGTCGAACCCAACGATGAGGATGACGTCGGGGATGATGCGCTGCATCTCCTCGGTGGAGACGAGCGTCACTCCCATCGACGGCGCTAGCTCGTGGAGGGCGTTGATCAGGCGCGCTCCGCCGCCCCAGGGACCGCTGATCGGCGAACGGTTGACGTGGACCAGCATCAGCGCACGTACCCTCTCGCACGGAGGAACAGCGCTTCGTCACGCTGGAAGCGGGCGTCTTCCGTCGCGTACGTCTCGGGGACGTCGTCGATCGTGTAGTGGTACGTGCACCGCGGTAGGAACGCCCTGCGACGAGCGTTCACCAGGACGGGCAGGTACACCGCCTGGTCGCCGGCTCGTCGCACGTACCCGCCGTCCGAACCCCGGAAGTTCTCGTCGGTGACGTCGTCGATGAGCCACCTCCTGAACGTCTTGAGATGGCTTGACACCCACGGGTGGGCGTACGGATCAGCACCGTCGGGCATGGGACCGCTGATGTTCTTGTCGCTGTAACCCCACCGGTGGGCCGTCCAGAGCGCATCGCAGGATGTTCGACGGTAGGCCGAGTCGAGCATCGCTAGGGCGTCGACGTCGGTCAGCCAATCGTCGGCGTCGATGCGGCACACGATGTCGTCCGGAGCGCAGTCACCCTTGATCATGGTGATGACGTTCTCCACCTCCCACTTCTTCCGCTCGTTAGCGTGGAAGACCAGCTTGCATGGGCCCTCCGGGCCCAGGAAGGTACGAAAGCGCTCGATGCACCCAAGCGATTGCTCGAGCTGATCGGGATCCGACACGTCGTCGGTGATGACGACCTTCCAGTTGGAGTACGACTGCGCAACGATGGAGGCTAGCATCTGCGGCAGCGTGCGGCTCATGTTGTAGCTGCACGCAACGAAGACGAAGCGGTTATCACCAGTCGTCACGGGCAGCTCCGGGCTTCGACAGCAGCACCTGGCCGTAGTCGACCTGGTCGTCCGACAGGCCGCGGTCGTCGAGGAACATGCGGCGATCCATCACGATGAGCTCCTTGCTGGCGTCGTCGATCTCATCGATTAACCGGCTGCACTGGATGCCGGGATCACCCTTCGTGGGTAGGTGGTAGTCGTCGAACAGCAGGAAGCGGTTCCACCTGTCCTTCGTGTTGAGCCAGTCGAACTTCGTCCCCTCGTACGAGTGGTCGCCGTCGATGTACACGAGGTCGAACGAACCGGCTAGGCCTGGCAGGACGGCCTGCGACGTGCCGCGGGTGAACTGCACCATGTCGAACCATTCCTTCGGGAAGACGCCGCGGAGCGCCTGTAGGTACTGCTCGTCGAAGGTGGGATCGACGGTGATGATGCTGCCCACGGTGCCGGCGTCGTGGAACGCCCGAGCAGCGCAGAACGTAGCGTAGCCGCGGCCGAAGCCGATCTCAAGCATCGACGACAGGTTGTGCTGCCTGATGAGGTGGTAGATCAGGATCCCGCGTTCGTAGTTGGAGCGGTAGAAGGCACCGTGACGCCGGTAGTTCGGGTCGTTGGGTTGGCGCGTGCGCTTTGCTGTGAACTCCCCCACGTAGTCAAAGTCGCCCATGACGACCGCGTCGAGGGTGACGCCCATCTCCTCGAGCTTCCGCTTGATGCCCACGGTCCTCATCGTGCCTTCACCCTCGTCTTCAACCCGTAGACGTACCCGTTTCGTGGACCAAGGTGATCATGACGCCGTAGCATGCCGCGATCGTACAGCTTCCTGAGGATGCTCGACAACGAGGACAGCTTCACCGGACCATCGTCCTCGATGTCGAGCCAACGTTTGATCTCAGATGCGCTTAGCATGGTCCCTGACCACGTGAGGACGTCGATCGTCCTACTACCGATCGTGCGAGGCTTGACCTTGGGTCCCCGCCATGCCGCTCCCAGGGAGCGATGTTCGATGGTGTGTTCCAGCCGGATCGCGTCCGCGATGCCGAGCCTCATCCCGTTGCTGATCCCCAGGTCGGTGTAGACCGCCGTCTTGTCCGCCCCTCGTCGCCAGGCGAATCCCGCGTCGATGCCCAAGGTGCGCTCGTTGAGAACGCCGTCGTCCAGCACGCCCTCCTGGGTGTAGAGGCCGTGGCTTGCGAAGGGCGCTTCGCCCCGCAGCAGGCAGTCCCTCATGCATGCCCTCAGGTAGCGTAGGTTCACCTCCACGTTGCCGGCATACGGTGACTCGACGATCGTCCTCAGCATGCCACGATCTCCTTCATGCAGCCCGGCTGCTCTCGGCCCGGCTTGAGCGACGGCGTCGGCGTGATGCCGTCCCAGGGGCGATGCCACACCCAACCCCCGAGGATGCTTTCCATGGAACGTGCACGAGCCTCGAGCATCTCGTCGGTCACCTGAGACCATGGAACGCCGAACATCATGTTGTTCTCAGCCGTGTCGGAGGCGTCCTTCCCCCACAGGGCGTTCCAGTGGTTCTGCCAGTAGTCGCGGTAGAGCCGTACCTTGCGCGGGATGTCGTACCAGCTGTAGTGGAACGTGCAGGGAAGGCCCCGCGTCACCTGGTCGAACCACGCCTGGTACTGCTGCAGCGCGGCGGCGTCGCCTCCCATCGCTGCTCGGCGCGCCGCTTCGACCTGGGCCGTGTAGAAGGTGACGTGGGGCAGCACGTCGCCCGTTGAAGCGTCGATCATGTCGCAACCGTCCGTCCCCTCCGCGGCGAACGGGGTGCCGTCGGCGGCCGTTCGTCGCAGCTGCTTGGGGATCCCGTGCGTGATGCTGGGCAGGTTACGGCTCAGGCGCCACTTCCACGGCTGGACGTCGAGGCGAACCTTGTGGGGCCCGCCCCAGTACTCGATGACGGGGAGCGCCATGATGTTCACCTCGCGTGGGATCGCGCGGCACAGCTCGGCGATCCTCGGTGCATCGTCCTCGTGAACGACCTCATCGGCGTCCATCTGCCAGCAGAACTCGCTGGTGCACATGGCCCGTGCCTCAGCCTTCTGCATGCCGTCGAAGACAGGGTGGCACTTGGCAGACCAGTTGCGCGGCACGATCCTGATGCGCAACCGCTTGTCGCGATGGGCGCCGTGCCATGCGTCGGGCAGCTCACAGTAGCGCTCTCCCGCTGCGATCGACAGGTGCACCCACGTCTTCAGGTCCTCGATGAGCTGGAGGGTTGCATGCGGGTAGGCAAGGTCGATCAGGACGTCGAGAGTTGCGTCCGTCGAACCCCCGTCGACCACGCAAACCTCATCGCAGAAACTCAGCATCGATGTCAGGCACTGGCGCAGCGGGTAGCCACCCCTCATGCAATTCAAGGCGGTCGTGTAGCCGGAGATGGTGGGACGGTAGTCCATCATCCGCTTGATGCCGTTCCAGAACAAGCTACGGGCTGCGTAGAGGTACTCATGGATCGAGTCGACGTCATCGGTGTCGAACCACAGCTCACGGCGGTGCTGGACGTGGTCGTTGAGGTGCAGCGCACAGCCCAGCAGCTTCGCTTCGATGACCATGCGGGGGCAGGTGTCTCCTCCCCGCGGTAGGTACACGAACCCCTCAGCGCGTGATAGGCGGTCGAGCAGCTGGTCGTAGGGGAGGTCGTGCACGACCTCGTGGTCCCTGCCCGTCTCCGTGCACCATCGTTGGGCATCTTCCGTTCCCTTGATCCAGGAGGAGGATCCCAGGACGATCCAACCGTTCCGCGGTTCGGCGGATTGCTTGCTGCGTAGCAGCTTTATGAGGCCCAATGTCCGATCGTCGAAGACGCTGGACAGGACGACGTTGTCCTTCTCGGCGAGGAAGGGAAACATCGTCAGGTACCTTTCCTTCTGCGCTTCGCTCATCCACCACAGGCCCATCGAGCCGTAGTAGAAGGCGCTCACGAGGTTCCCATGGGGCCTCTGGGCGCAGTCGCACGGTGTTCCAGCTGCGTGCATGTGCTTCTCGGGCGACCGTGCCTGGCAGTACTTGTAGTCGTACTCCACGATCGAGTAGCGCATGTTGGCGACGATGCTGGGGATCAGATCGGGGTTCAACCTGCTGAAGTTGCCGAAGATCCAGAACCTGTCGACCCCCTCCCTGAGGAGGTCCATGGAAACGTCGCTGGACCTGACGCGGTGCACCTCGAACGGGCTCGAGTCGATGAGCGCCTGGGTTGTCAGCTCCGCTCCCCCCACGTACTCATCGACGAACATGTCAGAGACGAACACGATCCGAGCGCCGCTTGGGATGCGTGGGCCGCTGGAGAACACGCTTGACGAAAAATCGACCACCATGGTGGCATGGTACGCTCGTAGTTGCAGTGCTGTTCATGCCATGAGAACATCATTTTTCAGCAACGATGCTACTTAGCAGAGCTGCGGCGGGACGCCATGCCCGACCGCGTTGTACATTTTGACTGGGATCTGAGATCTAGATCAGCTAGATCTGTCTCTTGAACGGTGCTCAAGGATCAGAGAGCACGCGGACGGGGCGCGGGCGAGGAATGCGACAGAAACAATCCCGGGTCGGTCGAACGCAGCAGGGCTCGGTTGACGCACAGTCACAAGCTCTCGAGTTGCAGGAGCAGCTCCTTCTGCGGCTGAACCAAAAGCTGGAATCGCCTGCGTTGAACGGTGGGTTCGACGACCTTGCGAAGAAGGTCGACCGCATCGAGAACACGACGGACCAGCTCAAGGAGACGCAAGCCGCCTACAGCAAGAAGATCGACGCCATTCACACCGCGATCTACGATCCGGAGACGGGCCTGTACACGAAGGTGAAGTCGCACGGTTCGTGGATCAACTCCACGAACCAGGGCCTCAGGTGGTTCGCGGGCCTGGCCATCGCCGGGACGTTGACCGGGATCGGAAAGTTGCTGTACGACTTCATCACGGGGCACATTCTCTACCATCCGTGAGTACCATCCTGCATGGATGAAGCAGATCCATGCAGCGTCGGACGTTGAGGAATCGCTGGCTCGCATCCGACGTCGGTTGAACAGCGTCGTGGCGACCCACGTCAAGGTGGCCCTGAGCGGTCGGCCGCCGGCCCGGCGGTCCTGCACGCAGGCCTTGTTCGAGCTGCGCTTCTCTCACCCCATTGACTCGCAGTGCTACGAGATCGTGCTTCACCACGGCGGTGCCGCGGAACGATTAGCCCCCGGGGGATTCGTTCGGTTCGTCCAGCTGTTCCTCGAGGAGGCGCCAGAAGCTGGCGAACGGATCTTCGTCGAGGGACGCCATGCCGACCTAGCGGCGGTGAACCGGCTGCTCCTGGAGCATGCTGCCCCCGGTGGCGAGCTCGCCGTGGCCTTGGTAACGACCGCCGTGGAGATGGCCGGCCGCGCCGGGAAGGTCGTCGTGGAGAGGACAACGTCGCGTCAGGCCTCAGTCGAGATGACGCGAGGCTACAGCTTCCAGCTCGCCAGCCCCATGGGACGGGATGTCGAGATGAGCTGTCCCAGGATCGTGTGCATCGACGGCTACGTGGAGACCGTCGGGGAAGTTCACCACCTGCTCGAGGAGGCTAGCGCCTCGCGTGAACCGTGCATCATCTTCGCTCGTGGCTTTGCCGACGATGTCCTGCAAACGCTACGCGTCAATTACGACCGCGGTACGTTGGTCGTGGTGCCGGTCGTGGTCCCGTACGACCTGGCCGACATGAACACGCTCGTCGACGTCGCTACCGTCGCTGGCGGCGACGTCGTTTCCAGCCTGAAGGGCGATCTCATCAGCTCCGTCAGCCTGGAGCGCTTGCCTCGGGTGCAGCATGCTGCGATCCTGCGCAACACCGTCGTCCTGAGGAACGGTGCAACGTACGCTCGGGTCAGGCTGCACGAGCAGCAGCTTCGCGCCAAGCGTGAGCTCGAAGAGCAGGAAGAGGTGGCCAAGATGCTGGACGCGAGGCTCCGTTCGTTGGCGTCCAACCACGTCGTGGTGCGCATTCCCACGGGCCATGATCGCTCAAGGGTCATGCAGGGCGTCGACTCAGCGCTTCGAGCGGTCAGGTGCGCCGTCGACCATGGCATCACCCAGGACGGCCGGCTTGCTGCCGTCGAGGCGGCCGCGCGGTTGCACGTCGCGCGCTGTCATCGCACGTTGAGCGACCTGGGGGCGGTCATCACCCGCTGAGCTTGTCGACGTCGAGCCCCGCGTCCACGAGCTGCTTCACGAGCGAATCGATGCCCGCGGGGCTCGAGCCCAACGACCTGATCAACGGCCCGAGGCGGGCCTTCGCCTTCTCGTAGTGAACGTTCGCTCCCCCGCCCCTGGGCGAAGGGGGTCGTTGGCCGGCGGGAGTCGACGCGCTCGCAGCCGTCGTGCCCTTCGCCGGCGCTGACGGCTGCGAGCTACGGCTCGGCTGCGCGGGCTCTTCCGAGCTCGTCCCCCTTGTTTCCACGTCGCCGTGCGATCGCAGCTGATCCTTCATGTCGTCTGCGATGTCCGAGGTCTTCGCCCCCTGCTGGATCTTACGAGCAACGCTAGCGAAGACCTTGATGGGTGCCCGAACGAGCTCGTCGGCGAGGTCCGCGCTGCTGATGTACGGGACCTTCTTGAACCCGCTGAAGATCCCGCCGGGGGAGAGCGCCTTCTGCAGCTGCGACACGATCGACGATAGCCGGCCGTCGGCCTCGTCCAGGCGTGGGCTTTCGATGCCGTCGCCCTCCGCGGGACCGGGGATGTCCAGCGCATCCGTGCCGTTGATCTCCTTGTCGGGCGCGTGCTTGCTGACGCTGTAGCTGTTGTCCCCAGCACCTGCCTGGCCCAGCACGCCGGCCAGGCTTTTGTTCAGGTCGACGTTCTTCAGGTCGATCCCGTTGTTCTTCAGGATTAACGGGATCTGCGAAAAACCTCGCTCGAGCGCGTTCGCGAACGTCGTCACCTTGACGACGGGGTTGTCGATCCCAGCAAGCTGCTTCATCTTCGACCAGGCCGCGGCGATGGGACCTCCGGCCGTGTACTTGTTGAGCTCAGCTTGAGCCTGCTCGATCGCTGCCTTGAGCTTGGGTAGCTGCGGCGTCTTGACGGCGTCTAGCTTCTGAACGATCGCGGCGACCTTGGTGAGGTCGCCCTCGTCCATGGCCTCGCACAGGCGCGTCACCGTTCGAGCCTCGTTGAGCAGCTCGATGTCGATGAGCTTCATGCGAGAGCCCACCTTCGCGATCCTGCCCGCCTTGTACCTCTCCTTGAGCGTCTGCGGCATGCCCTCTTTCACTCCTGTTGTTTACAGCGGCTAACTATGCTGGTACAGTCAGCTTAGGTGCCCATGAGCAGGATGAATCCCAGCGATAGGATCGACAAGGCGTCGTGGACCCTGATGGAGGGGATCAAGGATGCCGCGGTCATGAACGTCACGGCGGCGGACCTCAAGATCAGCGCCGAGGATCGGCAGCGGCTCATCAGCATCGTGAGCGCCTCCGTCGACGAGGGCTACCATCGCGGGCACCGCACCTTCTCGAAGGTCGTTGAGAGCACGCTGCAGGACGTCGAGGAGCATGCGGCGGTCCCCATCGACCTCCACCGGCGAACGTAGCGGGCGCTTTGACGCGAGGGTAGGTTGCCGACCGGCATCAAGCACCTGATCACGTGCCGCTGCGTTATGCCGCAGTATCGGCGCGCTCCCGATCCCCCTGCGCATCAGTTTGTCGTGTTCTCCATCGTCGATGACGACGGCACCACCCGCCCGCGCATCGTGCAGTGCAACAACTGCGGCGTGGTCCACAAGGTCGTCGACGTCTGCCGCTCCGAGATCGTCAACGGTCGCGACGCGATGGCATCGAGCACCTCGATCGATGAGGTGAAGCTGGGCATGCCGCCGCCGCTCGTCGCGCTGCTGGAGTCGAACGACGTGGACCTCTCGACGTGGGAGATGGTCAGGTTCGTGCTCGAGCAACGCCAGTGGGGCACGTTCGTCGTGCTCTCGACCGAGGAGGTCGGCGGCCTGAGGCAGGGTAAGTACCTTCACATCCTGGGAGAGGGCATGTACAAGGTTGAGACGTTTGCTCGTGAGGAGGTTGTCGGACGATGAACATGTACGGGCAGCTGCCTGCCGAGAAGGTGGCCAGCGAGAACACCGTCTGCCGGCAGATTGCGTACGAGATCAGCAACTTCGGCATCAACGAGCGGCAGCGGTTGATGCTGATCTACCTGCTGGCGATGGAGCTCGAGAACGTGGAGCACATGCAGTCGATCACGGGCCTCGTCCGGGAACTCGGCCGGGGAAGCGCGTTCATCATCGCTCCAGAGGACGACGGCGAGCTCACGCCACCTCGTTGAACTTCAAGCGGCGGTGACGTACCATCCACGGTGTGCCGCGTTTACGCGGCACACCTGAAGGGGTACGTATGGTCACGGTGGACGATTGGAGGCACTGCTTTCCGTTCCCGACGCTTCGTCCGGAGCAGGAACAGGCCATCAACTTCGCGCTCGAGTCGTTCCTGAGCGGTGGGAAACGTTTCGTCATCGCCGAGCTTGGCACCGGCGTCGGGAAGTCAGCGATCGCGGTGACCGTGGCCCGCTACCTGGCCACCCAGGCCCCCGGAGGCGACGCCTACGTGTTGACGACCCAGAAGATCCTGCAGGAGCAGTACATGGACGACTTCGGTCCATCGTCTGGGCTCAACGCGATGCGCTCCCTACGGTCGTCGTCGAACTACAGCTGCCGGTACTACGCCGACCAGACGTGCGCTGAGTCACGGCGCCTGCTCCAGCAGCTCGGCAAGCGCTTGGTCGACTCCGAGTTCCACAGTTGCTGTCGCTCCGCTTGCCCGTACGTCCTCGACAAGCAGGAGTTCATGGACTTCCCCGTTGGCATCACCAACTTCTCGTACTTCCTGGCCGAGACCATGTACGCGAAGCAGCTGCAGCCGCGGTCGTTGCTGGTGATCGACGAGTGCCACAACGTCGAGGCAGAGCTGAGCAAGTTCGTCGAGGTGACGTTCTCAGAGCGCTTCGCCGAGACGGCCCTGAGCATCAAAGCGCCGCGCACCCGAACCGACGCAACGATCGTCGGATGGATCCGCGGGCCCTACCGCGCGGCCGTCGAGAAGCAGAAGGTTCGCCTGGGTAAGCGTTTGGGCAGCGCCAACGTGGATCGTGAGGCGAACGCTGAGCTGCAGCAGCTCAGCAAGCAGTACGAGATGCTCGACAAGCACCTGTGCAAGGTCGATCGCTTCATCGGTGACTACGATTCGTCGCCGACCAACTGGGTGATGAACACCATCGAACCACCGCCCGGTGGGAAGGTAGGCCGAAAGTACGAGTTCAAGCCCGTCGACGTCGCCCCCCATGCGCACGGCAGCCTCTACGACTTCGGTGAGCGAGTGCTGCTCATGTCCGCGACCGTCATCGACAAGGACACGTACTGCCGCTCCGTCGGCATCGACCCGGACGCGACGGCCTTCATTCACATCGCAACGCCCTTCCCCGTCAGCAACAGGCCCATCCACTACCTCGGCGCTGGCAGCATGGCCAGGAACAGCATCGACTCAACGTTGCCCCACGTCGTCGCTATCGTCAAGCAGCTGCTCGAGCTCCACGCAAACGACAAGGGGATCGTCCACTGCGTGAACTACAGGATCGCCCAGCACCTGTTCGACGCGCTGAGGAACGATCGGCTGCTGCTGCACGGTAGCGGCAACCGGGAGGACACGATCAAGGAGCACCTGGCGGCCCAACGACCCACCGTCCTCCTGAGCCCCTCGATGACCGAGGGCGTTGACCTAGCCGACACCGCCAGCAGGTTCCAGGTCCTGTGCAAGGTTCCGTTCCCGTACCTGGGCGACCGCGTAATCCAACTTCGAAAGGAGCGCAACGGGGGATGGTACGCGTGCCAGACGGCCCGCTCCGTCATCCAGGCGCTGGGTCGCTCCATCAGGAACGCTGACGATTACGCGACGTCGTACATACTCGACTCCGACTGGGAGCGCTTCTACAGGATGAACTCGACCATGTTCCCGCCCGAATTCAAGGCAGCGTTGCAGCAGTAGACAGCGCTCACAGGTAGCGCAAACCTTTTTACGATGGTCGTGGATGGGGTACCTCTTTCCACGAGGTCAGAGAACATGGAAGACAACGTCGTCATCACCAAGTGGACAGAGCTGAAGGCGATCGTCGATGCGTACGAGCTCGACATCGTCAAGAACGCGAAGGGCGTCGCGGCTGCAGGTGTCAGGGCCCGCGCGGGGCTCAGGGCGCTGAAGCAGAAGGCGAGCGAGCTGGTCAAGGTCACCGTCGATCTCGACAAGGACCTGCGTGCCAAGCGAACCGCTGCGAAGGCCGCGGCCAAGGCTGCGAAGGCGGCACCAGCAGCGTCGAAGCCCTGAGCAACAATACCGGGTTCGGTAGGGCATGGTGCCCCGGTGCGAAAACGCCGGGGCACGTTCGTTTCAAGAGCCTACCTACCATGCAGGAGAGAGCTGATGCCATCGTCCAAAGCAATCCTCCGTGACATCGCCGAGCACGGCCTCGACCCAAGCGTGCCCCATGCGCGCGTAGCGCTCGACGGAAGGTTGGCGCGTCGAGGCCTGCAGCATGTTGTGCCAGCGATCGACGAGTCGCTCGTCGAGCCGGCTGAGACACCATCGGTTGACGTCGCCGAGGTGGCGGTCACTGCGGTGGAAGAGCAGCCCAGCGTAGAGGCTGACGTCCCTGCCCCGACCGATCAGGACGAGCAGAGCGTGCCCGGTGACGTGAAGAAGCAGGCACGCTCGCGTCGAGCGCCGCCCGCTGCTGGCTAGCCAGCAGCGCGGATCTTCTCGAAGATCCCCTTTTCGATCTGGCAGATCCGCATGCGAGTCAGCCCATAGATCTGCCCAATCTCCTGCAACGTGTGCGTCCGTTCCGCCGCCGCGACGTGCACGCAGTTCATGCCCGCTTCGTACGGGATCCAGTGCGGGCAACGCTCACGCATGCACGCGACGCCGGCTTCCGCGTGGACTGTGAAGCACGTCGTGCCGGGCACGACACGTTGATCGTCCATCGCGTTGGCGTCGACGACGGGCAGCTTCTTCCTTAGATCGTGCATCTAGCGTCCACCAGTTGAGTATACTCCTACCACGATCTGTTCATCGTGTACAAGATGCACGTGTTCACGACCGTCACGTTGCGCGGGTCGAGGGAGTGCTGATGAACAAGAAGACATACGTGCTCGACACGAACGTTCTGCTCAGCGATCCGAGCTCGATCAACGCGTTCCATGAGCACGACGTCATCGTTCCGATGGTGGTCCTGGAGGAGCTCGACAGGCACAAGGGGCGCCTCGACGAGGTGGGGCAGAACGCCAGGCAGGTGAGCCGTGCGCTGGACGGCATGCGGGGTTCAGGGAGGCTCAGCGATGGCGTTGACCTGCCGGGAGGCGCAAGCCTTCGGATCGTCTCCATCGGTTCTGACGCTCTGGCGATGCTGCCGAGCGAGCTGCAGACCAGCAAGGTCGACAACCTGATCATCGCCTTCATGCTGTGGGCAACCTCCCAGGAGGGGTGCATCAGCAACCCCGTGCTGGTGTCGAAGGACATCAACGTGCGCATCAAGTGCGATAGCCTGGGCATCGCGTGCGAGGACTACCTCAGGATGCGCGCGGCACCGGACGCGCGCAGCTCCTACCGCGGCGTCGCGGTCATCGACGTTGACGAGGCGTTGGTCGACGAGTTCTACCGCTCGGGCAGCGTCTGCCTGCCCGATGCCGCGCTGCTCGAGCACGAGCTACACCCGAACCAGATCGTCGTCCTCAAGCACGCTCCTGTAGCCTCGGGCACGTCGTCGGCGCTGACCAAGTGCATCAAGCCCGGAGCGCCGCTGGTCCCTATCACCCGCATCGACCACGTCTTCGGGCTCGAGCCGCGCAACAAGGAGCAGCGGTTCTCCCTCGACCTGCTGTTCGACGAACAGATCAAGCTGCTCACGCTCGTGGGTCCGAGCGGCACCGGCAAGACCCTGCTGGCGCTGGCCGCTGCCCTTGAGCAGCTGCGTGGGTTGGGCGATCCGCAGCGCGCTCGCTACGACAAGCTCATCGTCACGCGCCCCGTCCAGCCCGTCGGCAAGGACATCGGTTTCCTCCCAGGCAGCCTTGAGGAGAAGATGGAACCGTGGGTGGTGCCCGTGCGCGACAACTTGAACTTCCTGGTGGAGTCGAGACAACGTCGTGCCGACGGCAGGCGGACGCGCGAGCAGCGCCGCCGAGGTCAAACCGCAGGTCCCAGCGATGATTCGTACCTCCAGCTGATGCAGGAGCGGGGCCTCATCGAGATCGAGGCCATCACCTTCATCCGGGGGCGCTCCATCCCGAACGCCTTCATCATCATCGACGAAGCGCAGAACCTCTCGATGCACGAGCTGAAGACGATCGTCACCCGTGCGGGCGAAGGCACGAAGATCGTGCTGACCGGCGACGTGGAGCAGATCGACAACGTGCACGTCGACGTGTACACGAACGGGCTGTCGTTCGCGGTGGAGCGGTTCAAGGACCAGCAGATCGCTGGGCACGTCACCCTCATCAAGGGCGAGCGCAGCGAGCTTGCCACCCTAGCGTCCAGGATCCTGTGACGATCCCACGCTCAACGGCGAACGTGGGCCACGATCCATCCGCTCGGGCTATGTAAGGCTTGCATGCCGACGCCGACACAGCTCCCGATCAAGTACTGCAAGGCGCTGCCGGCATCGAGCTCCACGACCACGCCGGCGCAGGCGGCACGGTTCATGGACAAGGCCCTCTACGAGTTCTGGGGCTTCTGCGTCAACGGTGGGCAGTCGCTCACCGTCCCGGGCGGCTTCGCCGCAACCAACGGCGTGTCGTTCCCGTCCGGCTTCCAGTCGGGCAGCTCGACGCTGCTTGCGACGGGCTCGGACGGCAGCACCACGTTTGGCACCGACGTCTTCAGGTCCACGACCGTCGACTTCGTGAACGGCTTCAGCGGATCCTTGATCGGGAAGTACCTCGTCACCTGGACCCCCGGTGGCTCGTCGACCGACGACAGCGTCTACCTCATCAAGTCGGTCGAGGACCGGTCGCACATCCGCGTCGACGTCAACTCCGGTGGCACCCGGCGCCGCGGGAACCATGCGTACTTCACGGATCGTTCGAGCATCATGTTCAGGATCGTGGACATCCTGCAGGCCGCACGCCTCGCAGGTTGGCAGGATGGCCATCACCTGATTATGCAGTTCGCCGGCGCGCCGCTCGTCAACCCCGGGCAGCTGGCACCTCAGGTGCGGTTCGTGCACCACACCCAATCGTCCGGCCCCAACACGGGGCAGGAAGGCGACTTCGGGGTCATCGTTTCGCCCTCTGGATCGTGGAACGGATCCGTGTTCAGCGATGCTACTGCTGAGCAGATGGGGACCTGGTTCAACGCTCCCGTCACCGGATTGAGCAACGGGCTCTCCGCGTACACCTTCATCGGCGCGAAGGATTTCATCATCGTCGAGGCCGAGAGCAGGTTGGGCATCTCGGGGTCGACTCAAGGCGCGTCTACCCTGGGCGCAGGCCTCCACGTTGAGGTGCCGCAGAGGCTGTACCCAGCCGCAACAGATCCGAACCCTGTCGCTTGGATGGCGTGGTCGGCGTCGTTGCCCAGCCAGGTCGCTTCGACGTACTACAACGGCTTCAACATGGTGGGGTTCGACGGTGCCGTGAGGCAGTGGACGACCCTCGTTCGCTCCCCGATGGGTACGCAGGTACGCAGTGATTACACGGGCGCAGCCTACGGTACCGGCCAATGGCAACAGTTCGGCGTCCCGTCGTTCCGGTTCGCGTTCATGGGCTACAACGATTACGATGACGCGAGGGTCACGTCGGACGGCCTGCTCAGCCTGGCGTTGGGTGGGCAGTTCAGCCTAGCACGAGCGCGCCTACGCCGAGCACGTTTCACCACCAACGACCTGGTGCGCGGGTCACGCTTGGGCGACCCGCTGAACGACACCAACTCATGGTCGGTGGTGTCGAACGGTGTGCTGTGGCCATGGGACAACTCGATCCTGCCGTTCGGTGCATGGCAGGCGCTGTCAGCGGGCGCCCTGAGCAGTTCGGCGCTGCCAGCCGTCCCGATCGCCTCGCTCGACTTCAGCGCCCTGCCCATGGGCGCCTTCACCGGGTCGCTCCCAGGCGGTTCGACGTACGCTTGCCTGTCGGGCACCCAACGTGGCACCATCGGCACCGACGTCTCCGGCAACGTGGTCGTCACGGCTGCTGCGATCGCTCCCAACGTTCCCCTCATCGGCGACGGCGGCCTGGGCCTGGGCCGCGGGCTCGTCATCGAGCCCTCGGCGACGTTCAAGCCGATCACCCCGGCGACCGGCATGGTCTGGTTCGACGCAAACGGTTCCCACATCACCTCGTCGGCGGGCCAGGTGGCCCCCGACGGCACCACCACCGCCGTGCGGTGGGACTGGGGCGTCCCGGCCCCGACGTACACCTCAGGTCTCTCCGACTTCACCACTGGAATCGTCCCCGCAACCGGATCGATAAACATCTCGCTCTTCGTCAAGCACCTCAACACGACGAAGATCAACATGTACAACCCGTACAACGTCAACACGCTTCCCGTGCAGGACCTTGCACCCCAGGTTTGGACGCGCTTCGATATGACTTCGAGCGCGGTGGGCGGCAACTCTGGGCACGGAATCGGCGGCGACACAGGCGTGTCGCCGCCCCCGCTGCTGAACGCATGGTCGGGTCACCTCATCCAGGGGGTGTCGTACCCTCTCGAGCCGACGGGTGCGACGACGATTGCGTTGACGACCTCACGTCTCCTGACGACGCCCCTCGCCACAGGAGCGACCAACCTTCGCACCGGCCCGCAGAACATCAACGTTCGCCTGGTGATGAAGGGCGGATCCACCGAACAATCGGGGCCCGTCTACCTCATCTCATGGGACGCCACGACGTACGTCGTGTTCGACAACGTAACCAAGCTGCTGACGGTGTCGTCCGGCGGGTCGACGGTTACGTTCGTCGCGCGTGGGGTCTACTTCAACCGCGACGACATCGAGTTCTGGATCAGGTTCGGCGCCGGCGGTCCCACGCGGGCTGGCTACCACGTCATCGGTGGCCCAAAGGTCGACCTTGGCTCCGGAGCGGTGCTGCCGGACGTGGCAGCGTCGAACGCCAAGCTGTGCAGGGCCAACGATGACGGGGGAGTGTTGGGTTGCTGGCTCAAGCGGATCGACGTCTACGCCCAATCTGACATCCCGCCCTGGATGCTGGGGGCGACCGTCCTGGGCTCGTTCGCTCCTGCCAAGGAGCAGTGGAACCAGCTGGCGGTGCACGGCAACTCGCGCGTCTCCGCGCAGCCCGAAACGTTCGCTACGATCCAGCAGCAGCTTCCTGGGCACCTGTCCAACTGGACGATGATCAACGTTGGTCACTCGAACGCTGTTACGTCCGGAGGTGCGGCTGGGACGAACCTGCAGACGTTCGCCCTGAGCGAGATCGATCCTCTCATCAACCACAACGCGTTCCTGCGCGCGCTCCTCTACTTCGAGGCCGTCAATGGCATCCTGATCCTCGGCACCACCGCGGCCCAGGAGTGGGCCAAGATCCAGAGCTACTATAGCGATCGAGCCGCTGCGGGCTGGAACGCGTTCATCTTCGTGACGCTGCCCATGGAGGATCCTGCTCGACAGCCCGGTTTCGCTGCTGCGAACCCGACCCTGCAGGCGTACAACGCGCTTGTCAGGGCCCAATACGCATCGTTTGCCGCGTCGTTGGGCGTGACGAGGACCGCGCTCATCGACGTTGAGCTCGATTCATTCATCGACATGACCGACCCGGCGAAGAGCTACGACGGCACGCACTGGACGGCGTTGACGTACTCGCACCTCCAGCAGGTCGACAACGCGCCCATCAACGGCCTGTGGACCCCGGCGCTCGTGAGCTGACGCATGCGACACCTGTGCAGGGACTTCCAGACATTATCGCAATCCAGCTGCCCTGGTACCAACATGTACGTGCTTGCGATTTTTCTCGTGCACTGCGGTGGGTTCAGCGTCATCGGTCAGACCAACTTTGACGTAGCGTCGACCGGGTCAATGCTGGCGGTGGGCGCCGGCGCCACGGGTGCCAGCATCAACGCAGGGTTGGGAACCTACGTCGTCGCGGTGCCGAGCGCTTCGTACCACGTGACGGCGAACGATGTGGGCAGGATACTCGCGCTGCGATCGTCCATCGCACCGCGGGCCAACTCGGGCCTCTTCAGGGTGACCGCCGCCACGACGGCCTCCAACTCGTTCACCATCGACTACCGATCGATCGCTGCCCCTCCCACCGAGCTGTCGATGTCGTGGCGCCTGTTCGAGAACGAGCGATCCGCCAGTCTGGCGTGGCGGTCGGGTTCGAACGGGACGACGGGCTACGGTTCGTGGAACGCGTCCCCCGCCGCGACCGCGACCGCCAGCAGGATCGCCCTCCAGAGCCCGCACCGGTCAGCCTGGCAGGCGCGGTTGTGCCTGGAGTCGGTTGCTGACGTCAGCGGCGCGGTACCGTCGGTGTTTTCGATCGCGCCTGGCTTTGGCGCTGGAAGCGACGGCGATTTCAGGGCCCTGCCGGCGGGGTCCACGGGCCATGATCAGCAGCTGTTCCTGCACGGCGCGTTGTGGAACAACACCACCTCGTCGTTGTACAGGGGGATGACCGTGGGGTTGACGCCGTGCTTGGGCACCAGCGGTTCCCTGTGGTGCACGGGCCAGTGGCGGATCTCGATGATGGTCGACGACGTCAGCGGTAGCTGCAGCATCGTCAACCGGAACGTCAACCTACCCGTCACCAACACGAGCGGCTCTGGATGGTGCGCCGTGGGACTTACCCACGATGAGGTGGGCACCCCGGTGGGCGATGCAGAGCGCGATCCGACCATCAACGTTTCCCGGCTCTTCGTGGCCGGGTCGAGCACGGGAGCGTCCAGGATCACGTGGGACAGCCAGTTTCATGTCGACAACAACGTCCAGGTCGTCGGCTGGAGCCGCTACGGTTACCCGATCCCGGGCGTCCTGAGTTCGTACAGCGACATCTCGAACCCAGGCAACACGCATGTTCGCTACGCGTCCGGCTCTGCTGATACCCCGTGGGCCAGCGCTACCGAGCTGCTCGACGTGGAGGTGCTGCTCGGCACCGTCGACCAGACGTTGTCGGCTGGTACGTTGACGACGTTGTTCCGGATCCAGCCGAGACGGTTGGGAAGGTTGCCCATGCTCGCCCAGGGTCGTGCCAACCATCCCACGTGGAAGGTGACGAGCGACGTCTCGTCGTCCTGGTACCACACCGAGGACGGCGTGTACCTGGAGTGGGGTGGGCCCATCCCCACGGACGGTACGGGTGGGTCGAACTTTCTCCTCAACACCAGCAGCCAGGTACTGCAGCAGGGCCTGGTGCAGTACGGTGATTCGTTGGTGGGCAGCGATCCTGTCGTGCCCACCAACCTGGTGCTGATCAAGGACCTCGACGCGGCACGTCTTCGTAAGACCTACTCCTACCTGCGGCAGCCCAGCGTCGACCTGTTGATTGCCAGGGGCGGTAGCAATCCGGCCAAGCCTTGATACTTTCAGGGCATGTGCCGCAGCAGTTCGATCGACCAGGAGCGTAGCGTGAAGCTCGTCCGGCTCAACCTCGAGGTGTCTCCGCAGGTTGATGAGGTGCTTGAGGCGCTTGCCAGCAAAATGCATGGCTCCAAAAGTGACGTGCTCCGCAAGGCGATCGCGCTGATGGAGGTTGCGGTGCGGGCCAAGGAAGAAGGCAAACGATTCGGGATCGCCGAGCCCGATCAGCGCCTGACAACGGAGATAGTCGGTCTGTAGGCGATGATGGGCCCGCTGCATGCTTAGCGCAAAGTTCGTCAGGGCGCATGCCGTCCCCGGAAGCACGTTCGGCTTCGCATGGATGTTCAAGCTCATCTACGAGTTCTGGGGCTTCTGCGTCAACGGTGGGCAGTCGCTCACCGTCCCGGGCGGCTTCGCCGCAACCAACGGCGTGTCGTTCCCGCAGGGGTTTCAGAGCTCATCAGGCCTCGTCGCGTCGGGCAGCGATGGCTACACGGTCGGTGGGCAGCCAACGTTCAGCGCGCTCCACGCAGCGTTCCCCCCTTCGTGCATCGGGAAGCACCTCGTCGCCTGGAAGCCGGGCTCCACGAGCACCGACGACAGCGTCTACGAGATAACGCGCTGGATCGACTCATCCAGCGTCAGGGTCAACGTCCTGCAAGGAGGCACGCCCTCGACCGACACGCTGCGACCGACGTTCACGGCGCGCGACCGCATCAACTACCGGGTGGTCGACCTGCGCACCGTGTCAGCGTTGACCGGGTACACGACCAACGACAGCATGGTGCTTCAGTTCAACGGTGCGCCCATCGTCAACCCAAGCCAGTCGCTGTCGCAAGCACGGCTCAGGAAGCAGACGACGCCCAACTACAGCGTGGGCATCACCCTATCGCCGTCGGGCTCATGGAACGGTTCGTCCTTCCAGGACGCGTCCACCGAGCTTCTCGTGACGTCGTCCGCGGTCGCTGGTTGGTACGGTTCGGCCTCCGATAGCCCGGCGTTCATCACCCTCATCGCCGCGCAGGACTTCATCATCGTCCACTGCAAGGCCCAGCAGCCCCAGGCGTCCGGCTTCCACGTGGAGGTGCCCCAGCGCCTGTACCCATCCAGCGTGGATCCCAACCCCATCTGCATGATGAACTACGGTTCGTACTCAGCGACCCAGCTCGACTCCGGTTCGCACTACGGCGGCGGCTTCTACATGCACAACCCACCCGACGGGTCGACGATGCAGTACTTTGGAGCGGCGCGCCAGCTGTTTGGTGATTCAGCGCCCCCCATCGGGGCGCTGCAGAACGGGAGAACCAATGGTGCGGTCTTCAACGTCTACACGGGCCGGCACACCATCGTCGATGCGGTCCTGGCCCACACGGGAACCGTCGGGCAGTTCCAGATGGCGCGTGTGAGGCTACGTCGGACCCGTTTTGCAGCTTCCTTCCTGCAGCAGTACCTGCGCCTGGGCCAGGCCGGCGAGTGGATCCACGTTGGGAACGGCGTGCTGTGGCCCTGGGACAATGCCGCGCTACCGTACCCCATGTTCATGGGAGGTAGTTGATTGGCGCTCCACGTTTGCCGTGATTTCGCGGCGCAGCCATTCCTCGGCGGCCTCGGCGATCTCTGCCTCTACTACCTTGCGATGTTCACTCGGGTGTGCTTGGGTTACACCGTGGTCGGGCAGATCAGCTTCGACATTGACGGCAGCGATCTTCGGATCGCGCACGGCACCAGCGGCGCCCTGAACATGGGGCCCGGCGATGAGCGAATGTTCCAGCCCGATGGCCATGCTGTCTCTGCGGACGACGTCGGCAGGATCCTCGTCCTACGTAGCCCCGCGAACGGGATGGTCAACTCTGGCCTCTTCAGGGTCATCGGAATCGACGTGGGCAGGAACATGCTCAACATCAACTACCGGTCGACCGACGTCCCACCCGCCGAGGTCGGAATGTCGTGGGGCCTCTACGCCAACGAGCTGACGTTCATCAACACCGTCAGCAACGACAACGGCGGGGGCACCGGGTACACTGGCTGGACGATCAACTCCCCACAGACACGTATCATCCTACGCAGCCCATCCCCCGTGGGATGGCAGGTCAGGTTGACCGTGGAGAACGTGGATGATTACTTCACGAACGGGGGCCCGGTCACCGTGCTCGACACGGTCGCGCCAGGGTTCAACGGAGACTCCAACGGCGATTTCAGCCCCGGGGGTGACCACCTCCACGGGGGGCTGTTCTTCAACCGCGCCAGCGACAAGTTCGCCGGCACGACGGTGGGCTGGACGGGGGGGCTGCCGCAGGGCGTTACGGCGGGTCGGATCTACATCTGGGGCAGCGATGTCACGGGCAACGTCGTGGCCGTGAGCCGCTGCACGTTCCCCGACACGTCGTCTGGAAATTCCTGGTGCATGTTCGGCATCCCAGACGACGAGGAGCAACCGCTACCGCCCCGCTCGATCCACCGGTTGTTCGTGATGGGCGCGAACGGTGTCGCGAACAACTCGCAGAACGGTACGTACTGGGCATCAGGGCCGCAGCAGGACTTCGCTCGTGGGGGCGTGGCGTTCGGCCTCTGCAACCAGCCCATCAGCTGCCTCTTCAGCACGTACGGTTTCATCTTTGGGACGACGTCGACCACCAAGGTACGCAACGATCAAACCGCGGGCGACAACCCCTACCTGAACGCCACCGAGCTGGTCCCGGTCGACCTAGTGGCGGGCACCTACGACCAGATGCGCGACCATGCCGTGACGTCGAACGTCGGTTCGGAGTACCTCGTGTCCGAGGTCAGGCGGATGGGCCGCGCGCCCTTCGTGCGCCTCGGGCGGGCGAACTACGGGTACTTCCAGATCACGAACGACCAGACGCACTCCTGGCTCCACGTTTCCGACGGCATCTACCTACCCTGGAAGGGTTCATCGTTGCCGTGAGGTTCCATGTCGTCGGTCGATAACCTGCACTCCAAGTTCCTACGATCGTTCTACGTGAGCCCCGCCCCGGTGGGTGGAGCCTCG
>Ga0070689_100000066_pt1 | contig 62639 bp, 64 predicted proteins | sample KBSS23HmetaG_FD_64669 | JGI IMG/M metagenome (GOLD analysis project Ga0070689, IMG submission 64669) | Switchgrass rhizosphere microbial communities from Kellogg Biological Station, Michigan, USA - KBS S2-3H metaG | ecosystem: Host-associated > Plants > Roots > Rhizosphere ...
TGTATACGCGATCGAATATCGTGGAGGGAAAGTTATCCATTCTGATTCGCGAAGATGAACCCTGGGTGCAGGTGGATTCAGGGTTAGATCAGTGGCAGGCCTCGCAAGGTTCTGGATCCGGATCCTGGTACAGGTATCGCATCGCCTTGGTCAACAACGGTGATTCTACCCTGAGGAACGTACAGGTGAAACTGGCTTCGCTGGAGAAGAAGCCTCAGAATTTCCATGCAATTGGCAGCCATCTTCAACTGCGGAACGACCGAACCGGAACCACGACCTTCAATGTGTATCCCACGAAAGATCCGCAATGCGGAGATGCCATGTTTGTCGATGTCTTCAGCTTCTTTGTCGGCTCTACCGGCTGCTCATTTTTACGCGTGACTTCGCTGCCAGAGGATGCCAATCCCTACATACTAGTAGACCAGTACGAGGTGAAAATCCTGGCGACCAGTGAAAGCGGCGAAATGGCGATTGCATACGTCGCCTTCGTTCCGCACCCTGGTCAAATGCCAGACTTCCAATTACGCAACATGCAATCATTCCCCGGACGATGAGGGCCGCCGAATAGGCGTCATGTCGTCGAACATGTGAACCGTGGATTCTCATTTCGAACGAGAGTTGGTTGATGGACAGGTTCGGGACCGCGCGAATATCGTGCGCGTCACCTCCATGGCCCTTCTGCTTTCACTGCTCCTCTCATGGCGTGCCTATATCCCTAACCTGAGAATTTTTGAAATGTCCTCCGTGATCGAACTCCTGGGGGCAATTCCAGTCTGGGCCGATTGGGCTCTGCTGATCCTCAACATAGGATGTGTCGGTTGGCTCCTCATAAAGCCGTTGCAGCCGCTGCCGGCTTTTGGGCTGTTCGCATGCACGGTATTTTGGGTACTACAAGACTTGCTGCGCTTTCAACCCTACACCTATATGTATGTGTTCACCATTCTGTTGGCGGTGTTTTTCGCGTCCCACGCTCTCAATGCTCTGAAGATCATGGTGGCCAGCGTCTATCTGTGGGCAGGGGTCCACAAGCTCAACGCGACGTTCTTTTTGGATCTGTTTCCCGGGCTTATCAAGCCATTCTACACATTTCCCAAAGAACCATCCCTGCTTGCGGCTCTGATCGCTCTGGCCATTTTTACTGTGCCCCTCTTTGAGGCGGGGATTGGGCTGTTGCTGTTGTTTTTCCCTCGCCAAAGAAGGCTCACGATACTGATGGCCTTCATCATGCTTGTCGTGGTACTCGTCTGTCTCGGCTTTGATGGCAATACCTGGAACCTGATTGTCTGGCCATGGAACATCTATCTCTTCCTGCTCGTATTCATACTGTTGTCCAAGTCTGCCGCTATCGATAAGAAGGTACAGTTCGGGTTCGATACAGCGAGGCTTGCCACTATCGCGCTCTTTTCCATTGCCCCCGCGCTGGCCCTTTTCGGCTGGGGACATTCCTACCCCTCGTTCAAGCTCTATTCCGGGAATACCAAAAGAGCTGAAGTTATGTTCTCGGAAAATGAAACATTGACAGGCCTGCCGAACAATCTGAGACAATTGGTCGGCCGCGCACGGACACTACCATTGGTCGACTGGACTGCCCATGAGTTTGAGCTTGTCGTCTATCCGGAGACATATGTATTCCGGAGGGGGGCGAAGGGATTATGTCCCTACTTGAGCGATGGTCAACGGGCAATATTGCGCATTTACGACCAACCGCCGTTTAATCGGATCGACCAGACTTATCAGGACTTTCCGTTGTGTGGAACCGAATCGAACTAGCAGGCTGTTGAGAGTCCCGAGCGTGCCCCCGGAGAAGGGCCTCGCTGCGCCGTTCTTTATTTCCTTATAATGAGCTCCATGGCACAGGACCAGCAAGAATTTACACCGACACCCTGGCTCCGCAGTCCACATTTCATGACGGTGTTCCCGGGCTACTGGCCTCGCCGTAGGCTTCTGACCGGTGTCCCAACCGAATCGCGGCTCTTTACCACCGAGCCACACACCCAGTTACTCGGTCACTGTCACTGGCAACCCTACCGCACAGCCTGCCAGACTCTGGTTCTCGTCCACGGCCTGGAAGGCTGCAGCGAATCGCATTATATGCGGGGTATCGCTGCGAAGGCCTATCGCGCCGGCTGCAATGTCATCCGGATGAACCAACGGACTTGTGGGGGCACCGAGCATCTGACGCCCACCCTTTACAATAGCGGATTGAGTGTGGACTATCGAGCCATCGTCCAGGAGCTAGCCCGCGTGGATGGACTTGATCGCATCTGGCTCGTCGGCTATTCGATGGGAGGAAATCTCATTCTGAAAGCGGCAGGAGAAATCGGCGCCTCAGACAAGTCCTTGGCCGGCGCGATTGCCGTCTGTCCCAATATCGACCCCCCGCAATGCGTCGATGCCTTGGAGCAGCCACGCAATTGGGTATACCACAGGCATTTTCTCGTGGAGCTAAAGGCTCGTTTGCGGCGCAAAGCGACGCACTTTCCCGGTAAATGGGATCTCACGGAGCTTGCGAGCATCGCCAGGCTGAGGGACTTCGACGATCGGTATACTGCCCCAGACGGAGGGTATCTCAGTGGCGCTGATTATTACCAACGGACCGGCGCGCACCATGTGATCGATGACCTCGCCGTCCCCACCCTCATCATCACAGCACAAGACGATCCTTTTATTCCCTATGCCATGTTCACGGGGCCGCGGATCCAGCGGCATCCGAAGATTCGCTTGCTAGCTCCGCGCTATGGGGGGCATTGCGGATTTATTCATTGGGGGCAGAAGGGAGAAGATCCCTATTGGGCGGAGAATCGAATTGTGGACTTCGTGCAAGGGAAAAAATGAGGAAAATCCGCAGTCATCGACTGAAGATCCTTGATCTTGTGCTGAAAGGCAAGCGGATGAGATAATAAAAGCCATAAATCAACTTTGTCGAGTCATTCCTTCCTATGACTTCGTTGGTGGAGCAAGGAAAATCTCCCTTGATGAACCCACCGACCTTTCTACTTCTCCTCCTCGGTTTCTTGCTAGCATCGGGTTGTACCGGAGGATCCGGGACCGTACAGGAACTCGCCTCGCCCGATCCCGGCCAGGACCACTGGGCGATTGCCTCCTACTACAGTCGCGAGGCAGCACTGTCACGTCAGCAGGCTGAGGAAATGACCAATCGATTGGCGATTTATGAACGGCTCTTCGGACCTGAATCTGACTGGGTAGCGGGCACCAGATTGTTAGTGCAGTTCTACGAGGAAGAGGCACGCGAACAGGAGCGCCTTGCTGATCTGCACCTAGAACTGGGCAGGGGTCGGTCTCCCCATCAGCCGGCACAAAAATGAGTTCATTCATCTGCCACGCTTGAAGTGGCCGAACCGGGAGGTAGCTATGACACGAGGAATCTTGACGAATCTTGTGATCGCAGGACTGCTGCTGACCTCAGCCTGCGGAACCACGATCCAACCGGGCCAACGGGGGTTGTTCTGGCGTCCATTTTCGGAAGGACTGTCTAACCAACCACTCAAGGATGGATTTTACTGGGCTGCGCCCTGGAATGACGTCTACCGCTATGATGTTCGGTGGCAGAGCCACACAGAGGATATTGATGCATTGAGCGCGGATGATCTCCAGGTTTCCATTAAGGCCGCCATCATTCTTCGGCCTATTTCGGAAGAGCTGTATTTTCTGAATCAAGAGGTGGGACCTGATTACTATACCCGGATCGTCAAACCGCAGTTTATGGCAGCAGTGCGCAGTGTGGTTTCCGGCTATAACATGGTGACGGTGCCGGAAAGGAGCACTGAGATTGCGAGCAAGGTCCGTGCTGTCGTGGTCGAAAATCTCAAAGGCCGTCACTTGGAGGTCCAGAATGTCGCTTTGTCAGATGTCGATTTTCCTCAAATTGTCTTGCGAGCGATTGAGCAGAAACAGGCAAAAGAACAGGAAAAGGAACAAAAAGAGTTTGAGTTGACCATCGCCCTCAAGGATGCTGAGATCGCTCGCTCACGGGCGAAAGGCGAGGGGGATGCGATCAGGATTCGGGCCGAAGGTGAGGCAGAGGGACTTCGTATCCGGGCTATCGGACAGGCCCAGGCCCAGGAGACCATTACAAAGACTCTGACACCGTCCTATCTACAGTATAAATTGTATGACAGCCCGAACTCCAAGCTGGTCATCTTACCGGAACACATGAAGACACCTGTCATCATCAATTCCGGTGAGTCGTCCATGTCAGGCCGTTGAGACCCCGTTCACGAAGGTCCGGAGAGTCAACTCAGGTTGGTCGATGGTACCGCTCGCAAGTAGTTGGTCTAAAGTGATGATTGGTCACCTGCCACCCTGTGGCAAACGTTTCCGCCTTCTGTGCGGCAATCAAACGATCGCCATGTCGCACGGACTGGCCTGTTTCCTGTTGTTGGTTTGCCTGTCCGGATGCGGGGTGTTCTTTCCCTACATGTACGATGCGGAAAAGCTTGAAGGCCGTTTGGCTGTGTCGATGCCGAAAGAGCAGGTGGTGAAGAATTTGGGCAAACCGGACAGGGTGGTTCATGATAATGGGCAGCAAACCATTTGGGAGTATCGGCTCTACCCAAAAGGCGAATGGCTGGGGTACCTTTTCCACTGCCCGTTTTTTCCGAATTGCTATTTTCCAGCAGAGCCTGCGAATACCTACTATCTGGTTCTCCAGAATAATCAGCTCTGTCTGTGGGGCACGCCTGATGTCGTTCGTACTTTGGCCTGGAAAGTCTGCGAGAAGGCTTCAAGGCCGGAGGGACCTCAGTCGATAAGGGCTCTTGGGCGGAGAGGATTGCAGGTTGCCGTGATCCCGGTATTCATGCCTCCCGCCATCTCTCCACTTCCACAGCGGCTCGCGGTAGTGCCAGTTGCTCGCACGACAGATGACCGGGTCACCTCGTGGCTCGATCTGACGTTAAATTTTTTGCGAACACGGCATCGGAAACTGGTGCTTGTGGAACGGGAGGATCTGCGAACGGTTCTTGAGGAAGTTGGAATTCAATATACCGGGCGAGTCGATGAAGAGACGACAATTCGTGTAGGGAAACTGGTCGGGGCAGACAGTCTACTGACCTATCGTTTGGCCCTATCGGGACCGGCCGAGCCGATGTCTGCGTCCTTCGAACTTCGGGTTCTTCAGGTGGAGACCGGTGTCACGGTCTTTCGTCAGATTACCTCGGCGACCATCACTCCCGGCGCGACAACGGCAGTGACGGGTAGGGGCAATGAGCCATCTCCCACTGTCCGTCGTCTTGTGATCGAAGAAGCCGCAGCATATGGGTTCGCCGCTCTTTCAGCGGCATTTGGTGACAATCCTTTGGGGGTGGTTGCCGACTACAGCTGGCCCGGCGAGGGAGTAAAGCTGCTCGGTCTCCTCCAAGGGAGCCCGGCTTTTCTGGCTGGACTCAAACCAGGGGACCGGATTCTAGCATTGAATGGTCAGCCCTTAGGAAGCTGGCTAGATCCTATCTCACTCCCTCTTCGTGTGACGGCTGAACGGGATGGCGAGAGACTAGAGATAGATGTGAAGCAGTAACTTGGGGCTATAGCCGCCTATGGTTCGACCTGGATAGGCGAGATTCCGTCGCGGAGCACAGCGCCGCCCGTCGTGAAAAATCCATCCCGTGCTTAATCCGCGTTACCGCCCGTTTCAGGCATGTAATTTCTCAGCCTGCGTCTTTGGATCGTCCATGTAATGCCATGGACTTTAGGCCTGGTGATTCTGGTCGTTCCAGTGATACCCCCTTTCGCTTCTTTCTCTGGTCCGTCTTACGATAAAATGTGGTAAGAGCATCTTGAAACAATCAGGTTCCAGGGACGAATATGCACGCAGAGCTGGGACAAGCCTACAACAGGGAGATGGGGGCGGCAATCGAAGCTTATGCTAAAGATGATCTCGATAAGGCTTTCTTCCACCTCGAGCGGGCACATATCCTCGGTCAATCGTTCACTTTGCCTCATACGAAAGCACATTGGTGGATGCTGAAAGTCGGATGGAAACGCCGGGATTTCATAGAGATCACAGGGCAGATTATCAGGGCCATGGGTGCATTGAGTTTTTCACGAATCTGGGTGCCTGTGGGAAATACCGGTGGGACAAATGTGCCTCCTTTCAGATCCATGCAGATTCCGGAAGAGTTTCAGCCCCTATTGAGAAGACATGGGCGTGACTGAAGACTTCCGAATGCACGATCCGTGCGATATGAACCGGCAAACTCACTATGAGAAGCGGTGTCAACAGACCCGTTCCTTATGCTGCATGAGAGTAGCAGAAGCGGAAGAAGTGATCTTATAGTATTCGAGGGTGGCTCGCTCATCCGATACTGATGGTACGTTGGAAGGCAGATATGTAATGCGTCATTTCCGCTCGGTAGTCTTCTTGGTCATGGCCTTGGCCTATGCGACAATCATATCGGCAGCCTCCCTTGAGGATGCGGAATTTGCTTATGATCGTGGTGACTATACACAGGCGGCACGACTCTTCCGCCCTTTTGCGCAACAGGGTGTTGCATCGGCGCAATTCAACTTGGGTGTGATGTATGCCAAGGGGCAGGGTGTCCCACAGGACTACCAAGCGGCGCTAAAATGGTTTCATAAGGCAGCGGAGCAGGGAAATGCATCGGCGCAGAACAATCTGGGATTGATGTATGAGAGGGGTCGGGGCGCCCGCCAGGATTTCATTCTCGCACACATGTGGTCCAGCATTGCTGCCGCAGCATTGAATGGCGATGAGGAGAAGACAGCTCTAAACCGTCGCGACTATGTAGCGTCCCAGATGACGGCCGTGCAGATTGAGAAGGCGGAGGAGATGGCACGGCACTGTCAGGAAACAAAGTTTAAGGAGTGTGAGTAGCGGAATAGTCTATTCATTCGAACAGGACTTTAGCTTCCGCCGACGGGGCCATGAGAATCAAGACAGGTTAGAAACTATGAGAGAGGGGATCAGTGAACACTAGATTGGTGGTTAGAGTCTGGCTATTTTTGGCCTTGCTGGTGCCGGGCAATCTCGCGATGGCAGCGGAAGTTCAGCTCCATATTCCTCTGTTGTTTCAGGAACGGCCGAGTTGGTGTTGGACTGCCGTGGGAGAGATGGTCTTCAAATATTATGATATTCCGGCTCTTCATCGTGCAGACTACCAGTGTGGGATCGCCCAGAGTAGAAAACTCTGCGCAGGGATGCTCGATTGTACCGAGTGTGCGCTCTCCGCTGTGGATGAAGCTTCCGTGGCAAATCTGGTGGAGCAATACCCTGCATCGGCGACAGAGGCTGGGAAGGCCAACAATATTGCCTTGACCGTTCAACTGAAGGACGGGGTCCTTTCCGAGGAGGAAGTAAAACAGGAGCTCGATGAAGGCCGCCCTATTATTGTCGGGCTGTCACCGAGGGGGTTCAAGGTCGATGGGATTCGTCAACATATGGCCCTGATCGTGGGCTATGATACGAGCTCCGGCGACCTGATGCTCACTGTGAATGATCCTTTACCATTCGAAGATATGATCTTTCTCTGGATTGGGAGCCCTTATATCAACGCAAGAGCATCAGAAGAAGCTGAGGGACAATACGAGGTCGGGTATGAAGCCTTTCGTTCAAGGCTCAAGTGGACCAAGACGCTGTACCGAATGACATGCAAAGGTACCGGTTGTCCGCCCGATAACCTCCATGTTGCGGACAGCTCAACTGAAAAAGATGACCGGGCTCTGGTTCAATCCGTACTCGAGGCATCCGCTGGAGACTTTGCAACATTGCGAACCGGCCATAAGGCTGTCGAAGCAGCGATTGGGACCACCTGGCGGTCAACTGTGGCCTTCTCCGGTGCGAAACAATGTGTGGTGAGGGACAAGGACGGGTCGGGTGGGGCGAGATGGACTTGTCAATTCAGATTTCCCGATAGATTCGGAAGCAGACAAGGCGGTTGTGAATATCGTGAGTCGCTTGCGGAGCAGCCTGCCTGAAGGTTGGATCGGAACGGACCTCGATGTGGACTCTGAAACGGAGGTCTATACTAAAACAGATAAATTCTCTGCATCGAAACCCGGTAGTCATTCAGCGATTACTCTGTACTACATCGACACGAAGAAGGATGGGAAGGTCAAAATTTATCTCTCGGTCGAGAACAAGGGATAGTTTGGCATTATCGGACCACTGTCGACTTCATCAGGCTGTCTGCTTGAGGTGGAGAGAAGCCCTGGTATCCGCGATGGCGCTCCGCGAGTTCTAATACCGAAAAAGGCTGACAGTCGATCATTTCCGGTACCGTGAAGATTTGGCGTAGCTGGCCACCGCGAGCGCCAACGATCTGGCCGGCGAAGACCACGCCCTGTGCCTGTAACCGTTCCATGGCCTGCTCGATGTCTTCCACACGCACTGCCACATGGTGGAACACGCGATCGCCGAACGCCTTGACCCAACCAGGGATGATGCTGGTACGGCCTCGTGCATCGGAATAGGCTTGATCCACGAAGAGCGCGGGATATCCGACTTTCCTATACACCTTCGCGTACCAGTCTTCATACTCGATCGTTTCGCTGTACCCATACCCGAGCTTGGTGAATTCCTCCGCCCGTCGATCGATGTCCAAAGTCCGTAGCGTCAAGTGGTCTGCGAGGGGGTAGAAGCCCACTCCCGCCTCGTCTAACAATCTCCGAAGCACCTTAGCTGCCCGATTCTTCGACACATAGTCCTCGATCATTCTGGCAATCAATGCATCAAGTTCTTGCTCCATGCTGTGGCTCCCTTCAAAACAAGGTCGTTTATCGGTCAATGAAACTTGGGCAGGGTGCTCAAAAAATCCGTCCAGCAAGGCCGCAGCGAGCGAAGAGGCGAGGCGTACCCTTGCGGTACGTTGAGCCTCTGAGCGATGCGAGAACGACACTGGCGGACTTTTTCAGCACCTTGCTATGAGCCGAACTGAATGCCCTGCGCCAACGGCAAATCGTTGCCCCAGTTGGTTGTGTTCGTCTGCCGCCTCATGTAGGCTTTCCAGGCGTCCGACCCTGCTTCTCGACCACCTCCTGTCTCCTTTTCACCTCCAAAGGCTCCGCCGATTTCCGCACCTGACGTCCCAATATTCACATTGGCGATACCGCAGTCGCTGCCGGCAACGGAGGTAAACCGCTCGCTGCTCCGCAGGTCTGCCGTGAAAATTGCAGAAGACAGGCCTTGAGGCACTTCATTCTGCAGCGCGATGGCGTCATCGAGCACCTTAAAAGGCATGACATAGAGTATCGGGGCAAAAGTCTCGCGTTGGACGATGGGCCAATGGTTCTCCGCCGTCACAATGGCCGGTTCTACGAAGTTACCCGGCTGGTTCAGTACCTCTCCTCCATAAAGGATTTTCCCTCCCGCCTCCTTCACATCTTCGAGAGCTCTTCGATAGGCCTCAACCGCCGTGCGATCGATCAGCGGGCCCATGAGCACGCCTGATTCCAATGGATTGCCGATGCGGATTTGTTTGTATGCCGAGATAAGCTTTGTCACCACTTCATCGTAACGAGACGCATGGACAAACAGCCGTCTGGTCGTTGTGCAACGCTGACCGGCAGTGCCAACTGCGCCGAACAGGATGGCGCGAATCGCCAAGGAGAGATCCGCTGTCTCATCCACAATGATGGCGTTGTTTCCGCTTAATTCCAAGAGTGTTCGCCCCAGCCGATGCGCGACGGTCGAGGCTACAGCTCGTCCAACCGGTACGGATCCGGTGAAGGAGATCAACGGGAAGCGAGAGTCCCGGACCAATGTCTCCGCCAGGGTCTTCTCGGCCGTCACGATCAGGGAGAAGATCCCTTGGTAGCCCTGCTGCTCCATGACTCGGTTGCAGAGGTGTTGCACCGCGATCGCGCAGAGGGAGGCTTTTGGCGAGGGCTTCCAGACAACTGTATCTCCGGCAATTGCAGCCAGGAAGGCATTCCAGGCCCATACTGCGACGGGAAAGTTGAAGGCGGTGATCACGCCGACTAGTCCGAGCGGATGCCATTGTTCCGACATCCGATGCTGCGCTCGCTCGGAATGCATGGTTGTTCCATACAACATGCGGGCCTGGCCAACGGCAAAGTCCGCCATATCGATCATTTCCTGCACCTCGCCGTCGCCCTCCGATTTGATCTTGCCGACTTCGAGCGAGACCAGCGAGCCAAGCAAATCTTTATGCTCTCGCAATGACGTGCCGATCAATCGGACCAGTTCTCCCCGCTTGGGAGCAGGGATAAGCCTCCATCGGTGAAATGCTCTGAGGGACTCCTGTACGATGTGCTCATAGTCAGCGGCAGAGCAGGCACGAATGTGCGCAATCACTTCACCGGTCGCCGGATTCACAGATTCCAACTGCGATGTGGTCTCGCCTGTGGCCCACCAATTACTTCCAGTGCTGCCACCGGCGTTGATGGCACTCAAGCGTAAGCCCTTCAGAATTTCAGAGGTTGCCATCATCGGTAGCAGGCTCCAAATCGGTTGTTGAGCAGGTCCTGTAATGGAAATGATTCCTGAGTCACGAATCCCTTATACTGTGCAGGTGTCGTGAGCACGAGATCCACTACCGCACAAAAACTCGAGGCAGTCGTCACCTGTATGGCGGACCACAGTTTCTTCTTAATGCATTGGGGATAGATTTTCTTCACGTAGTTCTCCTCGAACAAGGTGCCTTCCCTCTTTCCCATGACGGAGGCATAGATCAGCACCACATCTTGAAGCGTCTGGGGGATCGCCTGTTCGAGGATTCGTTTGAGTGTCTCACGGTCCTCATTCAGTTTGAGATCTTTCATCAACAGATGAATTTTCTCGCAATGGCCCGGGTACCGCAACGTCTTGTAGTTCATAGTTCGGACTTTTCCCGCATAGGTATCGGCCAAGGTTCCCAAGCCTCCCGATGTGTTAAACGCTTCATACAGGAGTCCATCCACCTCGATCGTTTCATACCCTTCGAGAGGCAAAAGGGGAACCTTTTCTCCCTCCTCAACCCCGTAACAGAGGTTGCCGTACTCGTTGATCAATCCATCGGTGGACCACGTCAGCGAATACTTCAGGGCATTGCTGGGATGAACCGGTAAGGCCCCCACCCGCATCTTGACCGTATCAACCTGGTCGAAATGGGTGATTAAGTCATGCGCTACGATACTGATGAATCCGGGAGCCAGACCACATTGCGGCACAAAGGCTTTCGGTGAATCCGCGCTCAGGACTTTGATCTGATTGGTGACCTCGACGTCCTCTGTCAGGTCAAAATAGTGAAGCCGGTGTTCACGTGCCAACCCGGCAACGACTGGGTTACAGAAATAGGGGAGGCCTGAAAGGACTGCATCAAATCGATGCGTCTTCAGGTGGACGCTCATGGCATCAGGATGTCGGACATCCAGAAGGAGCGGGCTGACTCGCGAAAGATTAAGCTCTTCGACAAGTCGTTTTGAAGCGTCAAGGCTGATATCACCCAGACTGACTTCATAGGCTCCACTTTCCGATAGGAGGCATGCGACCAGGGAGCCGATCTTTCCTGCACCAAGCACAAGAACACGATACATGATCCGCCTCGCTACGTACTTATTATACTCCTGAAAGCTCCAAACTTTTCAGCAAAAAAACTTATAACCCATTGATCTTACTTAACACATGCCCCGTGAAGTGGGAAAGGACTTTGTGATACGCTAACGGCTGAAGTAGGAGTGAGAAACAGTTATGTTGCGCATGCCTTCACGAGTCGTCTTTCCGTTTGGCTATCGAATCTCGGTGCGCCAACTTTCAGACGGCGATATGGACAGTCGAGATCCAAATGCCGACGGAATCTGGGACGACGCCACAAAAACGATCTATCTTCGCAAGCGGTTGCCTGTGACCAGACGGCGCTATATTCTTGCCCACGAACTTGGACATGCTTGGCTGGACTGGCAACACCGGCATCTGGATAACGGCAAGGCCAAAACCTAGACGTCCATCCGACATTGATTATTCTACTCTACGACGGTAAACGATCCTTGCCCATCTTCGTCGTTCTCAGGTCGAAACAATCATCAATGTATTCAAGGGAATAGGCCTCAGGTTTTTCCAGGCCTTGCGCCGCTCATCTGGCCATACCTCGCCCACCTCGTTATGAAGGCAATGTCGGACAGGCTGCTGCAGACTGTTGAGGGAGGTCTTCGTCGGGGTGAGCTACTGTTTCTCCGGCTCTGGCTTCATCTTCTCGAAGACGCCCAGTGGGGTGTAAAGGGCATGACGCCAGCTCATGGGACCGAAGGAAAAAAATGTATAGGCCCAGATCGCGATATCAGTCAGGTTGCCCCATTCAAACTTCCCCTGCCATATAGGGAGCAGGGCGAGGGCAATCCCTACCAGTCCAGCTGCACGAAGTAAAACGCGTCCTGCAGTCAACCGGAGAAGAGATAGTATGCAAGCTCCTATGAGAATGCCGGCGAACAGGTCTGACACGAAGATTTGACCTGGTGTGCCCTGCGCATTCAAAAAATGTGAAATTCCCAACCACACCAGGAGGCCATGGAAGCCCCACCAGGTGATTGTCCCAAGAACCACATCCCTTTTTGTAGTTTCCATCGAACAGCTTTCGTCGCACTTAGTTATTAGTTTTCCCGTCAGCCTGCTTACCCCTGGCAATATAGCAGAACCGACTTTGGAAAGTGGCGCAATTCTCGCATAGCCTGCAACCAGGCTATAGATAGAGTCCGCTGCAGGGAACGTTGAATCCTGGCCATAGTTCCCCTGCGTTTACTGAAGGACGGGCACAAAAGCTTGTCGTAGCGGCGGGGATCGGTAAGGACAGTATAGACGCTTATGCATATGGGAGGGGAGATATCCGTGTCCGAGCCTGTTCGATCGTGTACAACAGTGCTTGATGGGTTCGACATCCCACAACGAGCTTCGCATCGGAAATCGTTACTGGTCTATAGGGCCTGACAAACCGGTCTTTCAGCCTGGCGATTCGAGCCACCGACTGGTCTAATCGCTCGATAGAAATCGAGCCTGATGTTGCGGCCTTCTCCACGGCTTCGAACGCGGCGATTTCCCGGTTCCTGTCTTGACAAATCAATAACACGTCGCAGCCGGCCAGCACCGCGCGAACGGCAGCATCTTCCACGCCATAATGATCGATGATGGCGTGCATTTCCAAGTCATCCGTCAACACCACTCCATCGTACTGCATTTCCCGGCGTAAGAAATCCGTAATGATGGCCGGCGAGAGGGTAGCCGGCAGTTCCGGATCGAGAACCTGGTACAGCACGTGCGCGGTCATTATCGATGCCACCCCTTGCTTGACGGCTCGACGGAAGGGTGGAAATTCGACAGCCTCCAGTCGTTCCCGCTGTGCCTCGACCACAGGAAGTACTTTGTGGGAGTCGGTGCTCGTATCGCCGTGACCGGGGAAATGTTTCCCGCAAGCCGCGACTTTGTTTTCTTGCAGCCCCGCCACCGTTGCCGACCCCAAATTACCGACAACATCCGGGTTTGTGCCGAACGAACGGTCCCCGATAACCGGATTATCCGGATTGCTGTGGACGTCGAGAACTGGCGCCGTATTCATGTTCACTCCCACCGCCTTGAGCTCTTTGGCAATGGTGGCGGCGGCGGAGTAGGCCAATTCGGCTGAGTTGCAACGGCCCAATAGGCCGCAGGGAGGGAAAATTGTAAACCCCTTCGGCAGACGGGAGACTCGGCCACCTTCTTGATCGATTGAAATTACGAGAGGCGAAAGGGGGCTACAGGCTTGTAAATCATTGGTCAGGTCGACCATCTGTTCGACGGATTCAAGGTTCCGCGAGAATAGAATCACACCGCCCGGCTTGTACTCTTTGATAAAAGAGGCCAGATCGGGCGTGACCGATGTGCCCAGAAACCCGACCATGAAGAGCTGTCCGATCTTATCGCGAGAAGTCATGAAATCCCTCTACCAGGATGCTAAAAATGAGGAACGGGGTAGCTGGGACGATCCCTTTGCTCGCGAAACGCGCACGATAGGAATGTGCTCGTCCGACGCGCGCAGTTGGGATCATCCGACCCACCCCTTAAAAGTGCCGGCTCGTTGCGGCCTTGTCCGCGGCAACGGCGCGTCTTGGCGCGCCGGGGTTGGGCGGGTGAGAAAGCGGCCTTTCCGGACAGCTTGCGGGCCATTCCTATAAGCTGCGATCGATCAGATATTGTAACAATAGCCGCGTGCCGATCCCCGTGGGGCCTTTTGGGATGTAGGCCCGCTCCCGCTCACTCCAATCCGTACTGGCAATATCGATGTGTACCCATGGGCAGTCCCCTACGAATTTGCTCAGGAAGAGCGCTGCGGTGATCATGCCGCCGCCACGACCGCCGATGTTACGCATATCGGCGACATCACTTTTGAGCTGTTCGAAATATTCCTCCCACAAGGGCATCTCCCACACCCGTTCACCGGCCTTTTGTCCTGACTTTGTGACCTGATCCTTGAGTTTCTGGTCTGTTCCGAACATCCCGATTGCAAATTGGCCAAGCGCGACGACGCATGCTCCGGTGAGCGTCGCAATGTCGATCAGGGCTGCCGGCTTATAACGCATGGCATAGGCGAGGCCGTCGGCCAGGATGAGCCGGCCCTCTGCATCTGTGTTCTGTACTTCAACGGTTTTTCCCGACAGCGTCCTTACGATATCGCCAGGCTTCATGGCTCGGCCACCAGGCATGTTTTCCGCTACGGGCAGAATACTGATGAGGCGCAGCGGAAGCTTGAGCCTGGCTGCCGCACGGATCGAAGCCAGGACCTCGGCTCCTCCCGTCATATCTGCCTTCATATGTTCCATGTTCTCGGCAGGTTTCAGCGAAATCCCGCCCGTATCGAAGGTGATGGTTTTCCCGACGAGCACCACCGGGCGCTCATCTTTTTTCTTGGCTCCATTGTATTCAAGGATGATGAACTTCGGTGGTTCCTGGCTCCCGCGCGCTACGCCGAGCAGCGCACCCATTCCCAAGCGCTCCATCTCGTTCTGCTCGAGAATCTTGATTGAAATTTTCTCAGCTTTGGCAATGGATTTCGCTTCTTCAGCGACTTTCGCGGGAGTCAGGATGTTGGAGGGATGATTACAGAGGTCTCGGACAAAGGCGGTGGCTTCTGCTGTGGCGACGCCGCGCCGGACCCCTTCAGTAACCTGCCGCAAGAGTCCCTTGTTTGGAATGATGATTCTCATCTCTGCCACGTCTTGCCCTGATGCGACCTCGCTTCGATAGACAGTGAATTGGTAACTGCCGAGGATCGCCCCTTCGACCATCGCTTGTGCCACCTCGACCCATGACATTCCGGTTGGTGCCGCAGTCGGAAGGAGCACAGAATAGGAACCGACCTTCGCCTGGCGGACGCGCTTCACGGCTGAACCCATTGCCTGCCTGATCTTTTCTAGCGTGACCTCTTTTTTCTTGCCTATACCAACTAACACCAGTCGCTTCGCCGACACCGAACCCTGCGTGTGATAGAGCAAGACTTCATTGGCCTTGCCTTCGAACTCCTTGGATTGCACCAGCTTGTTCAATGAGCCCCCGAGGGCCCTGTCGAGAGGAATCGCATCCTGTTTAGCTAATCCCTCTCGTTCACAGTGAGTGAGTACCAGTGCCTCGGCAGCTGCGGTTTCCGCTCGCCCAACTTGTACTGTGACTTGCATAATCTTCATTCGGGATCTCCTTGTTCAAGCTGTCAGCCATTAGTTCTCAGTCCAAACCGAGGGGGGGACTGCTGAGAGCTGATAGCTATAACTCACACTCCTCGCAGGTCGGGTGACCATATGTATTTATGCAACTGTATCTGGAGCCGTACCGGGAGCTTATCGGCCAAGATCCAATCTGCCAGCTTATGCACAGCGAGCGAGCCGAAGACCGGGCTGAAGAGGACCGGACAGCGGACGGTTACCCCATACTGAGCCAGAATCTCTCTGGCCCAATCGTAGTCAGCTCGATCGGCCAGGACAAATTTCGCCTCGTCTTTGGCCGCCAGACGAGACAGATTCGGCCAGTGCATGCGATCCGTCATCCCGCTCCCCGGACACTTGACGTCTAGAATGACATGTGCGCGGGGATCGACCGGTTCAATATCAATGGTACCACTGGTCTCCAGGAGAACTCTGTAGCCCGCATCGCAAAGTCTGGTGATAAATGGGAGACAGTCAGGCTGAACAAGCGGTTCCCCGCCTGTGACCTCTACAAGGGGGCACCCATAGTCCAGCACCTGTGCCAGGACCTCATCGATCGAGCGTTCTTGCCCTCCATAGAAGGCATAGTCTGTATCGCACCAGGTGCAGCGAAGTGGGCATCCGGTTAATCGCACAAATACACAGGGCTGTCCGACATAGCTCGACTCGCCTTGAATGCTATGAAAGATTTCGGTGATACGCATAGCTCAAGACATGAAGCGTGAAGGGTGAAGGGTGAAGCGCATGTCGGAAACGAACAAGTCAGTTAACATTGAACGATTCACGATGTTACTTCCACGTTATAACGGGCCAGCCCTGTAGTTGTGCTGTGCGAGCCATTCCTCTGATTGGATTGACTACGAGGGGGTACCCGACCAATTCAAGAATGTCGCGATCGCCTGGGCTGTCGCCATAGGCGTAGGACTGGGTTAAATCCAGATTCATGTCTTTGGCATGGACGAGGATCAACTCACGCTTGCCGCGCCCGTAGGGGAATGGGGGAATCAACGCACCGGTATAGACTCCATCCAGTTGTTCCGGCTTTGCCGCGAAGATCGTGGGCACGTTTAAGAATTCAGCAAGTGGTTTGATTAAAAAGTCAGGTGCGCCAGTCACAAAGATCAGATGGTGACCGGCCTGTCGATGGTAATCCAGTCTCGCGCCACCCTGGAGCGATAGCTTGCTGACCATCTCGGCCTGACAGAACTCCCGCGCATAGGATTCAATATCTGCGGGCCGCTTGCCGGTCAGATACACTTTTCGTTCTCGGAGCGGGTGTAGCGAGAAGGGAGGCATGTGCCTTGCCAGCCAGGCCGCACTCCTGGTCAACTCACTCCATCCCACTAAACCACGCCGCCATAGAAACCTGAAGAATCCTATCTCGCTGGCTTCTCCGGGCAGGAGCGTGTTGTCGACGTCGAACAGTGCTGCGACGGATCCCTGCGTCCGCCGCTCAGCGATATCATCGAGGAGGGAGGATGTCAAAATATCGTGACTCTGCACAGTGTTAGAGGTTCCGGTGACTATGAGCCGTCCGATTCTACTGGACCCTCCATTGATTGACAAGGATTTTGGCCCACTTCTATAATGCACATCCCTCGGGCTCGTCATTCGTGAAGCGTGAAACGTCCGAATCCGAAAATGAACGACGCTTCACGAGGTACGCTTCACGTATGACGCTTCACGGATTCGGTCGCCGAAGTGGTGAAATGGCAGACACGCACGTTTGAGGGGCGTGTGGCGCAAGCCGTGCGGGTTCAAGTCCCGCCTTCGGCACCAAATGACGCAGGTTCGCTCCCATTCCCCGTTAATCAGGTTCCCAGCAAGTCATGGCGCGGTGAGTGCTCCCTTTCGGCCCAACAGCGTTGTGGATCCTCCATGCATGATTTGAAGGGCTATCCCCGAGGTCTTGTCCAATTCGCAGTCATGCCACATGGCCCGTTCATGTGCCAAGGAGTTGCATTATGAGTTGCACCAATCATCTGTCGGAACTCGAAGTCCTGCGGTTGCAGGTGGCAGACCTCTCGCGCAAACTCGTCGAGCGAGAGCAATCGATGAGCGCGGAACACCGTGATCTTGTCGAAACGATACAGGATCTCCGCAAGCAGTCACAGCTCCTGCGTACCATTATCGAGGGCACAGCAGCCGAGACCGGAGATGAGTTTTTCGCTTCGCTTGTTAAACACTTGACCTCGACGTTGCTTGTGCAATATGCAGTCATTGCCACAGTGAATGAAGGCCAGCCTAAAAAGATCCGCACCCTCGCGGTCTCGGCTGGAGGCACTCTCGCCGACAACTTTGAATATGACCTGGTCGATACTCCCTGTGCCACTGCACTGACAGAGACTTTTGCCTGTTTCGATCGAAATATCCAGGCGACATTTCCTCAGTTCCAACGGTTGGCCGACCTCGGAGTCGAAAGCTATTGCGCTGTGCCGTTCCGGGCGAAGGACGGAGTCGTCAGAGGGTTGCTCATTGTCATGGATACAAAGCCGCTCCGACAGGGCGGCGATCTGCAATCCGTGCTAGGAGTCTTAGCCCCACGCGTTGCGGCGGAGTTCGAGAGAAGGCGAGCCGAGCAGGAACGTATCCAGGCCCTGGCCGATTTACACAATGTAGTAGAAACCGTTCCTGACATCATGTTCACCCTCGACATCCGAGGCAATATGGTGAAATGGAATCGTCGCGTCGTGGATGTCACAGGATACAGCCAGGAGGAACTGTTGAACAAACCCGCATTGGCCTTTGTCCCTCCGGAAGAACAGGCCTGCACGGCGACGGCGATTCAGCGGGCCTTCACGGAGGGGTATGCCGAGCTTGAAGGCCATCTGCTGACCAAAGATCACCGACTCATTCCCTATCATTGGACCGGTGCCGCGCTCAAAGATCCACAGGGCCAGATCATTGGCATCACTGGGATTGGAAGGGATGTGTCTGAGAAAAAGCGGGCGAAGTCGCTTCTTGAGGCCACGACGGAATCCATCGAAGAGGGACTGTTAGTCATAGACCGTCAGGGCAGTGTGACCAATATGAACCAGCGGTTTTTGGAGTTGTGGCGGATTCCTCAAGGCCTCGCGGATCGCCGTGAGGACAAAGCTCTGCTGGCCTTCGTACTGGAACAGCTCCAGGATCCTGAGACCTTCCTGACCAAGGTGCGGGAGTTATACGCCCATCCGGAGCAGGAGAGTGTTGATGTGCTGCTCTTTAAGGATGGACGGATGTTCGAGTGCTATTCGCGTCCCCACCTCCTTGCCGGAGAGATTGTCGGCCGGGTCTGGAGCTTCCTCGATATCACCGACCGCAAGCGTATCGAGGAAGCCTTGCGCGTGAGTGAAGAACGTTTCGCGCTGGCTGTAGAGGGATCCAGTGATATCCTCTGGGATGCCCACCGGCTTCCCGGTGAACCCTGGTATGCACCGCAGACACCGATCTGGTGGTCTCCACGAGTCCGTGAATTGCTGGGTTTGGAAGCGTCAGAACCGTTCGAGACTCTCGAGCAATGGGCGGTAAGACTTCATTCCGATGACAAGAATCGTGTGTTCGACCAGCTGACTGCACATATCGATCACCGAATCCCGTACGATGTCGAATACAGGCTGCGCACCAATCAAAGCGACTATCGCTGGGTTCGGGGGCGCGGTCAGGCGATATGGGATGAACAGGGAGAGCCTCGTCGCATGTCCGGCTCGTGCCAAGACATCACCGAGCGCAAGCAAGCTCAAGATGCGCTGGTTAAGAGCGAGCGCCAGTTGCGAACAGTGCTCGATGCCCTGCCGGTAGGGGTCTGGTTTACCGATCAATCGGGCAAGCCGATATTGTCCAATCCTGCGGCCAAGCAGATTTGGTCCGGCATCAAACAGGTCGGAATTGAGACAACCGATGATAATTCTGGATGGTGGGAGGCGGTCGGATCATCTGACGCATTCCACCGGTGGGCCTTGAGCCGATCACTGACAAAAGGAATTTCTTCACTGAACGAAACCCTTGATCTTGAATGCCTCGATGGAAGGATAAAGACCATTCGCAACACGACCGTTCCGGTCCAGGACCCAGACGGCGATATTCTTGGCGCGATCGTGCTCAATGAAGATATGACGGCGCTACGGCAGATGCAGGGAGCTCTCAAATTGACTCAGTCCTCTGTCGATCATGCAGTCGAGGGGTTCCTATGGATAGACTCTGATGCCAGGATTCTGAACGTCAACGACGCGACTTGCCGTATGCTGGAATACACCCGCGACGAACTGACAACCATGACGGCGCACGACATTGACCCGAATTTTCCTCAGGAACTCTGGCCAGCCCGTTGGGAAGAATTGAAGCGGAAAGGGTCCATGACGTTCGAGTCGAAACAGTGGTCGAAGACCGGACGGGTTCTGGACACGGAAGTCACTGTGACCTGTCTGGACTATGAGGGGAGACAATACGGCTGTGCCATCATGCGGGATATCGGAGAGCGCAAGCGGGCGGAAATAGCACTGCGTCAGAGCGAAGAACGGTATCGGTCGCTGTACGACGAAACTCCGACCATGTACTTTACGTTAACGCCGGATGGGACAGTGCGCTCCGTCAACCGTTTCGGAGCCGATCAACTTGGATACCAGGCAGAAGAAATTATCGGGCGCTCGGTACTCGACCTGTTCCATGAAGACGATAGGAAAATGGTTGCAGCTAAGCTGACTGAGTGTCTCGAGACACCGGGCACTGTTAGAGAATGGGAATTTCGGAAAGTGCGAAAATACGGGCAAACCATTTGGGTTCGAGAAATGGCCCGTGTAGGGCAATCTTCTACCGGAGAGACCATCGTGCTGGTGACGTGCGAGGATATCAGCGACCGCAAGCGCATGGAAGATGTGCTACGTCAACGAGAGCGCGATCTGCGGGCCGCGGTTGAGGAACGGGAACGGATCAGCCAAGATCTGCACGATGGCATCTTACAGTCACTCTTTGCTGTAGGCCTCGCCCTCGAATCGGCCAAATCGAAGATGCCCTCACGTATCCGCAAGACATCCGGTGCGCCACTCGATCAGGCTATTGATCAGTTGAATCGCGTTATGCACGAGATTCGAAACTTCATCGCAGGGTTAGGCTCGGACTTGCTCAAGGGGAAGAATTTACCCGCGGCGTTGCAGCAGATGCTGGATTCGCTCACACAGACCCACGCGACGCAGGTGCGTCTCGCGGTCGATGACCGGGCCGCCCGGGGTCTATCGGCTGAACAGTCTCTGCACATGCTCCTTGTCATCCAGGAGGCGGTCAGTAATTGTATCCGGCATGGACGTGCGCAGGAGGCCACGGTGTCGCTCAAGGTGTTAAAGCAAGGTGTCCGGCTGAGCATTCGCGACAACGGCAGTGGATTCAACCCAAGGGTTGCCAGGCAAACCGGGCATGGGTTGACCAATATGGCCGCCCGGGCCCAAAAAATGGGAGGGCGGTTTAGCGTGGTTTCAAAGATTAACGAGGGAACACGCGTTGTCGTGGACCTGCCGAGAGAGGCCGCCCTTGTCCCTCGCTAAGACTAAACCGATTCGCCTGCTTCTGGTCGACGACCACGAAGTCGTTCGTATCGGTCTGCGAGCCGTCTTACACAACAATCGCGGTATTACTGTCGTCGGTGAAGCAGGAACCAAAGTCGATGCGGTGCGGGCAGTCAATCGACTCCGACCGGATATCGTTCTGATGGATGTTCGACTCCCTGATGGCTCGGGGGTCGAAGCCTGTCGTGAAATTCTTGCCGAGTATCCCGCAACACGAGTCATCTTTCTCACTTCTTTTACCGATGATGATTCTGTGTTGGCAGCCGTGCTGGCCGGCGCGCAGGGATATATCCTCAAGAATATTGACTCCAATCTATTGATTCGATCGATTCACTCTGTTCGCAAGGGGCAATCGATTCTCAATCCTGCTGTCACCCAACGAGCGCAGTATTGGATCAAAGCCCAGCCGGCTCTAGCCGGCTCGGCGCAGCGACAATCCCTTTCTCCCCAAGAAGAGCGTGTGCTGGCATTGGTCGCGGAAGGGCTCACCAACAAAGAAATTGGGGCCGCGTTGCAACTCAGCGACAAGACAGTCAAGAATTATCTAGCTAATATGTTCCAAAAATTGCGTATCTCACGCCGCGCCCAAGCTGCCACCTTCTTCGCCACACGTAAAATCTGACCGCTCGCCTGCGCGTCACTCGCTGGTCTTTCTGGTTCAATTGGTCTCTCTGGTTGGCGGAACCCACCAGCTAGAAATACTAGACCGACGGCATAGACGAGACAGACCAGATAGACCATTCCGGATGACAAATTGTTCGTTTGCCCGCTCACCCGTGGAAATGGTACAGTTCCGTGTCTTCTCAGCAATGCACCGTGCGCAAGAATCCGGGGTCTCCGAGACATTCACCAAAGCCGAGGCATGATGCCGTCAGTTCTTGTCGTCGATGACGAAGACCAACTTCGTCAATTGATTCGAGAAATATTGGAGCAGGCCGGTTATCAGGTCACGGAAGCACGTGATGGAAAGGAGGCCGTTCAGCAGTATAGGCTCGCACCAGCCGACGTGGTTATTATGGACATTCTCATGCCTGAGCAGGATGGCCTAGAGACCACCTCCACATTGCGACGGGAATTCCCGAACGTGAAAATCATCGCAATCACCGGCAGCAGTGAAATGATCGGTATTCTCAGTTTTCTCGACGTCGCCAAAATGTTGGGCGCCCACCGTGCGCTTCAGAAACCCTTTGAGATGCAGACTCTCCTCGACACGGTCCAGGCCGAATTGCAAAACTAGTCCGTTTCAACCTACCTCTCTTTTCCGCAAGCCTGTTCGCCCAGCATCGGTGAGCTTGACCGTGAGTCAGAGAATCGTTAAGGTGGGACCCGGTCGAAAGTCTGCAACCGGCCAGGGAGTTGTGGAAAAGGGACCACATACATATGCCCCGTCTCAGCAGAGGACCACAATCACAACGGCGAGGGACATATCACTCGCATCCCTTGGTGGGGGTGTTGGGCGGAAGCAAATCCGATTTTCCAATCTTAGAAAAGGCCGTTGCAATCCTGACGGAGCTTGGGATTCCACACGAATTGATGGTCGTCTCTGCGCACCGGACACCGGATCGCTTGTTTGCCTATGCAGAACAGGCTCCCGGACGGGGGATTGAGATCATTATTGCCGGTGCTGGAGGGGCAGCCCATCTTCCTGGGATGCTGGCTGCGAAGACGCACTTGCCCGTCATTGGTGTTCCGATCCCGACGGAGAATCTTCGCGGGCTCGATTCGCTTCTCTCCATCGTGCAGATGCCAAAAGGGATTCCCGTCGCGACGGTGGCTATTGGAGGGGCCGAGAATGCCGGTTTGCTTGCGGCACAAATCCTGGCTGGCCGGTATCCAAAGATTGCCGCCCGCGTGAAATTATTCCGCCGGGCACAGACGGACGGTGTGCTCCAATCTCCTGAAGCGAAAGGCCTGGTAGCTGGAACAAGAGGTCCCAGCCGTCCAAGTCACAAGTCGTGAAATCTGTAGTTATTGAGCCAGGATCTGTCCTGGGCGTGCTGGGCGGAGGACAGCTGGGTGCCATGTTCACCATGGCGGCACGCCGTCTCGGCTATTCCGTTGCCGTCTGGGACCCAGATCCGGAGGCGCCTGCCCATCCTATTGCCACGTACAGTTTCCCACATCCATTCAGTGACCAGGACCTGACTGGGCGATTTGCCGACTTGGTCAGCGTTGTGACCTATGAATGGGAAAATATTCCAGCGGATCTCTGTCAAGCGCTGGACCAGCGGAAGCCGGTTCGTCCCTCCAGCGCGGTTCTGAGAGTGATTCAGGATCGACTGGAGCAAAAGGGGTTTTTGGCCTCCAACGGATTTCCCGTTCCTCCCTTCGCCGGCCTGACCGTTCCCGATCAACTGACGAGGGCAGTCTCGCAGGTTGGGTATCCAGCCCTCTGCAAAACTGCAACAGCCGGTTATGATGGCAAGGGACAATGGAAGATCCTCCAGGAGTCCGACGTCCGGGTGGTCGCGCAAGCATTGTCGGAATCTATTCGCCCTGGCATGCGATGGATCGTGGAGCCCTTGGTGCCGTTTGAACGGGAACTCTCGATCCTGGTGGTCCGTGGAGCTGACGGGCAGAGCTGCACATACCCGTTGGTTGAGAATGAACATGCAGAGGGGATACTTCGAATCACCAAGGTGCCGGCCCCAGGATCTTCAGCCCTGGCTGAGCGGGCAGCGGCTCTTGCGTGTGATGTCGTTGATCGGCTGGGAGGGGCCGGGGTCTTCTGTCTCGAATTATTTCAGCTGCCAAGCGGGAAACTGCTCATCAACGAGATTGCCCCGAGGCCCCATAACTCAGGCCATTACACACTGGATGCCTGCACGGTCTCCCAGTTCGAGCAGCAGGTTCGTACCACCACCGGCATGCCGCTTGGCGAAGTGCGGCTGCTGAGCCCGGCGGTCATGGTAAATCTTATCGGAGACGACGCCACAATGCTTCTGGAGGGTACAGGCTGTCGAAACCTATTGGATGTTCCCGGCGCAGTACTGCACCTCTACGGCAAACGCGCCATTCGCCCCCGTCGCAAGATGGGGCATGTCACGTTTCTTGGCGAGACGCTCAGCCTCGCCCTCGATCGCGCGAAGCAATTTCGTGATGGCCTGCACAATAGCCGCGCCCTCTCCGCTTAGAACCATTCATTTGGCCTATTCTTCCCCTGTGGCACGAGACGGGCCTCCTCGTCGCTTCCAGGGAAGTCCAACCAGTGAGCTTTCTTAGTCATCCCGAACCGTTCTCTTTTGTGACCTGTTGGAGCAATCTGGACTCGAGGTTAAATCGTTTCGCGCCATAGGCCACGGGAAAAACGTGGTTTAGTCCTGTCGAAGTATGGGTACGAGACTTGCTGCATTTTTAACCTTCGGTCGCCCGAACAGGAGGTCATACGGATGAGCAGCCTCACTCTCTCCTCTGAGTACCACGTAGAAGAGCCAGTGGCAGACTCCTGCCATGGCAGTATGATTTCACGGCAACGATATGTTGTGCTTCAGTCGCTGGTCGGCGTCATGTTGGCATATCAGTTGTTGTCCGCTGTCGGTCTGATCGCAAGTCTCCCGACATGCCTAGTGATCATCGGCGGATTAGGGGCGCTGGTCCTCTGTCTGTGGTATGTCCCGCTCGCAATTCTCCAGGCAGCCTGGTTCAGTGGGATACTGATCGGGATCGATACAGTTCTCGTGACCGCGACGATGTTTCTTTCGGGTAATGTCCAATCTGAGCTTTATCTGTCCTATTTCGTCCTTATGCTCATTGCCGCCTCGGTGCGCAAGATTTCCCATATCATTGCCTTGTCTCTGTTGCTCTGTACCGGCTATGGCATGATCCTCTATCAAGGGATCGTTCAAACCGGGTCATTGTCACCTGGGCATCTGCTGGGCCTACCGGTCTTGTTGGTGATGGCGACGTTCTACGGACTCGCCCTGCAAACGATTGGAACCGAGCAGCAACAAAAAACACTCCTGCTGGGGAATATTGAGGCCCTGAGACAAACCGAACAGGCCTTGCAGGCATCGCGCGATCAGTTGGATGCCCGTGTCAAGGGGCTTAAGGGAGAGCTCTCGCGGGCGAATGAGCATGTCCAGCAGGGGAAGAGGGAACGACAGGGCCTTGAGCAGCAATTGCATGAGGCCCAGAAGATGGAAGCGATCGGTCGGATTGCCGGGGGTATCGCCGAGGAACTGCGCCAGCTCGTATCGGTGATCGGGAGACAGACGGGAGTGGCCCTCTCTCGCCTCAAGTCGGACGACCCGCTCTATGGGGCGGTAGACGACATATTTCGAAGCGGAGAGCAGGCGGCAGTTCTGACCGCTCAATTGGCCGGCGTAGGCTTCCAGGACGGCCAAGTCCGGCAGGTGCTTTCGGTCAGGTCCTTGCTGGAAGAGATCCAGGAAGTGATGAGGGGACTACTCCCGGCATCCATTGATTTCAGCATGGCCGTAGACGATACGCCGATGGAGGTCGAGGTCGATCGTGAAGGACTTGAACAGGTCCTGCTTCATCTTGCGGTGAATGCCAGGGATGCCATGCCAACCGGCGGTCGCTTGCGGATCGAAGCGAAGCGATCATTGTATGATCGTCGTTCCGAGGTGTTGATTCAAGTGACGGATACAGGAAGCGGAATGAGTCTGGAGACGCAGTCGCGCATGTTCGAACCCTTCTTTTCAACAAAGGAAATGAATGTGGGACTTGGACTCACAGCGGTCTATGGCATCATGAAACAGAGCGCAGGGCAAGTGGAGGTCGTCAGTCGGCCAGGCGAAGGCACTGTGGTGCGAGTGACGCTTCCCCTTGTACGGCAGGGCCGGCCGCCTGTCCCGTCTATCCCAGCCAATTGCTCAGCCAAAGGCCAGGAAACGATTCTGTTGGTGGAACCGAATGAAATCGACCGTAAGCTCGCGCTCTCCACATTGTTGCGCCATCGCTATCAGGTCTTGGAGGCGAGTTCGCCGGTTGAAGCCTTGCTCCTCACGCAGCATTATGCTGGAGCCGTTCATGTGACCGTGACCGGTCTGATGATGCCGGAAATTGGCGGACGTGATTTAGCCCGACGGCTGCTGAAGCAATATCCATTGATGAAGCCGCTCTTCGTGTCCGGGTATGACGATGAAACGATGGTGTCGCATCGACTCAATCCGCGGTTTCTCTTGAGGCGCCCCTATCGACAGGCCGGCCTAGTGGAAAAAGTTCGTGAGTTGCTCGATGGGTGAGTACCGGATGGTCGATCTGGTCGGTTTCGTTGATCTAATTCAATCAAACCAACCAGGCTAGTTGTCCCACCGGCCTTTGCGACTCGGAGCAAAGAAGCGCACGTTCGGTCGTTTGAAGAGACCAATCAACGCCATCCCCGCCACAAATCCTCCAATATGGGCGAAGAAGGCGACGCCTCCGCCGGTGCTGCCGATGCTCATTCCTCCGCTCAACAGTTGCATCACGAACCACATACCGAGGACAACGCCGGCTGCCACCCTCGTTGTACCCAGGCCCGGCATGATCACCAGCACGGTGGCTCGCGGGAACAGCAGCACATAGGCGCCCAAGATGCCGGAAATGGCGCCGCTCGCTCCGACCATGGGAATAGCTGAGGATGGATCGGTCAAGGCATGGCTCAGGGCAGCCAGAATTCCGCAGGCAAGGTAGAACCCGATGAATTTTGCATGTCCCATGACGTCTTCGATGTTGTTCCCGAAAATCCAAAGGTACAACATGTTTCCGATCAGGTGCATCCAGCCACCGTGGAGGAACATACTCGTGATCAATGTAGCGTAAACAGGAATGGGTAAAGCCGTGTCAAAGAGGTCGGCCTCTCCGAATAGGAGTGCCGGGATCGCTCCATACTGGAATACGAATGTATTATCAGTGCCGGCAGGCAGGCTGGCCTGATAGAAAAAGACGAGGACGCAGGCTGCAATAAAGCCGGCTGTGACAACCGGGGTCAGCTCCGTGGGGTTGTCGTCGTTCAGAGGAATCATGGAGCTCTCGGTAAGGGAAGAATACCGTTATTTGGTTTGCTTTGAGCGTTTGGTTAAAACAAGGCCGATTAAATAAACAAAACAAACCAGATTAACCAGGAAGGCGACGGCGGTCGACTACTGATCGGGGAAGTGCCGGGTTATCCGGCAATGAGCCATCGGCTCCAAGGGCGACTGAAAATCCCGCGGCATGCGTATGGCCTCCACCGCCGAAGGATGCCGCGATAGTGCCCACGTCCATGCCGTCCTCTCGGGAGCGCATGCTGTAGTAGCGCCGGCCATCGCGATCGTGCCATATGACGCAGAACGGATGTTCCGCAGAGAGCTGTTCGCCGATCTGACTGGTCAAGATCGCGCTGTGGACCGACGGCACGACGGCACCATGAAAGTCGATCAACATGGCCTGCGCCGCGAGCTTAGTCACGAGCTCGTTTTCATACCGGAGGATAGCTCGCCCTTCCTGCTCCAGTTCGTTCTGTTTGAAGCGATTCCACAGATGATAATCAAATGGATAGGAGGCGACGGCCGCATTGATTTCCCGGCTGGAGGGGAGGGCCCATGTCCAGAGGTCTTTGTCCTGAATATACTCGAGAAGCCACGGCGTCGGCTGATCGTGCGCCCATTCCCATGCCAGGACCGCGCCAGACTTTTTCATGTCGAAATAGGCATAGGGAAGGCCGGCAAGGGCCTTCTCTGCGGTGATGTGATGATCGAGCACGAGGAGTGCCTGATTCTGAGCGGCGAGGATTTCCAGCGTTTCGCAGGAATAGCTGAAATCCACGATGACGACTCGTTGGCCTTCCAGCCCTGTGGGAGGTGGATTGCCGTGTTTGACAGGAATAAAGCGGGCCGTGGGGAACCGACTCCATAGCGCCCACGCAGCGCCGAATCCATCTGCGCATTCCGCGTGATAGAGCACGACAGTGGGGGAGGCAGAGAATGGGTGATGTATACGGGAACCAGCCATCGACTCAGAGCATACCACGACCCTCCGCTGAGACTAAAGTCTCATTGTGGTAAGAGTCAGAATGCGTTGAGATGATCGATCAATTGGCGCAAGCGACTCGCGCTTCGACGGTTTGAGGTAAAGACCAACCGAGGCAGGGTTGCCAGATCTGGCTCATCGAGTTCTTCGGGGAGCGGCCCTCGCAACACGAAGGTGCCCTCAGATAGCAGATCGCCAAAGGTTTCATGGAGGCCGGCCACCTGCTCAGGAGAGATGCTCGTTTTCAGACGCATGGCCAGATATCGGCCTACATACCGAATCGAGTGGAAGCGGCGGTAAAATTTCCTGATTTCATCGATGGCGTCGTCCACGGAGCAAGTAATCTTAAACAAACTGAGATCTTCAGGACTGATTAGTTGACGGGCTAACAGTTGGCGGGTGATGAAGTCGTTCCATTCGTCCCAATAGTCGCAACCGGGAGCCTGGAGACATAGGATCGGCTGGGGATCGCTCTTGCCGGTCTGGGCGAGGGTTAAGATTTCATAGCCTTCATCATGTGTTCCGAAGCCGCCCGGGAACAATGCGATGGCATTAGCTTCTTTTTGGAAGATGAGTTTTCTGGTGAAAAAATATTTGAAGGTGACGAGCTTTGGGTCATCGGCGATGGTGGCATTTGGGCCCTGCTCGAAGGGCAGCATGATATTGACCCCGAAACTGTTCTCACGCCCCGCGCCCTCCTGGCAGGCGCGCATGATCCCGTCGGCTCCCCCGGTAATGACCATAAATCCTTCCTCGACGATCCGACGGGAAAAGTGAAATGCTAGCTGGTAGTTTGGGTCATCAGGGGCCGTACGGGCTGAGCCGAATACGCTGATCTTCCGCCTATTTCGGTAGTGATGAAAGACGCGGAAGGCATGCCGAAGTTCCTTTACAGTGCGGTTGACGATTTTGAGGTCCAGGACATCCAAGCGAGCTTCGTGGAGCCGAAGCGTTCCAGTGAGGAGTTCCTTCATGATCGAGGCTTGCAGATCATCTTCCGGACTGTCCAGCAGGAGGCGAATTTGGTTGAGGAGCGCCTCATTGGAGGGAAGGGGACGGGAACGGGTCTGGGAGGTGTTCATCTGGTGATCCATGTGTTGTTCTTGTTTTTTCTAGGCAGAAAAATTCTATCAGCTGATCGCCTATTGGTCAAAGAATGGCGCATTTGTGAGGTTTGCCTGGATGACTCACGCAGCATGAAGATCGGACGAGGGAGCGTAGAAGCCTTCGTGAATAATGCGGACTAGGCGCGGTTGGGGAGGGGAGGCATTGTTTGAAGTGCCCAAGCTCTGATGCGTGCAAGGTCGCTTGACGAAAGGTCAGTGAAGTGAATGTCGACATGCCAGATGCAGGCTCCGTTCGACAGTTGATCGGTTTCTGTATCATGAATTGTGCTGGCTAGAACCCTTCCACGAATGGTTAAGGGGGTATTTTGGCCAGAAATAGAAAACGCCAGAACGACGTTCGATTTTGGCGCGAGCTTCGTTGTCATCTCGACCAACGCACCGACATGGTTAAGCTGGGTGATCATGGCATTAAAGTTCAGTCCCGGTGTAGAGGCTTGTCCGACCACGCTTACGACAACCGGGATCTTCGTGTCACGCCTGGTTGGCACGAGCATCAGGTTTTGTGCACTGAGTACCCCGACTGGTTGGTTTTGTTTGGTGACAATCAAAAGAGAGGCCCCTGTCGCGACCATGAGTGTCGAGGCTTCTGCCAGGACCTCATCGTACTCGATGAACTGAACCGGGCGTGTCATGATTGTCCGGACTTCGATGTCGTGCGGTTCGAGACCCTGAGCGATGACTTTCTTCACGATGTCGGTCGGCGTCATGATGCCGAATCGGGTGTCGGTATCTTTGACAAGCAGACAGGGCGCCTGTTCTCGTTCGAGGAGCAGCGCTGCCTCGCTGACAGAGACATTTCCAGGGACCTGCACGACACCCGGTGTCATCATATGGGCAACCATAGTAGATAAGAGATGTGTCGGCTTGAAGGACCTGTCATTGTCGTTGAGCATGGGTTCGAGACCTCCCCCGAATCGCGCCTGCACGATCCGTGAGGGTTTCGCCTCCAGCGACGTAAGCCAAGTATAGCAGATAGGGCTTCCTGGCCCGTAACCGGGGCTTCCCTTGTCAAACAAGGGGTTTGGCGAATAGACTAGGCCAATTGTTCGCTCAGCACAAGGGGGGATCGGTGGGTGACTCGGATTTCATTCGTCAGGACTTTCAACGTCGCCTCAGGAAAATTCCTGCACAGGGGATGGGACTGTCAGTCGATGTCTATACTCCCGATCTATTCGAACTGGTGAAAACATTCAGAGAGCGAGGACTCCAGCCCGGCTATCTGGAAGTCTTTAAGGCGACGACGACCGCATTGAAAAAGGTTCGCCAGGAACTATCAGACATACCGTTGGCCTACCACGGTGAAGGCCTGTGGATCACGCAGCCGGACATACAATCGTCTCCGGTTTTTGATCAGGACCTCAAAGAGATGGTTATGCAGATGAATAGCTTGCAGAGCCTCTGGTTGAATCATGAATGCGCGACGAAGCAGATGGCGGGCTACTCGTTTGGTACCTATCTCCCTCCCCTCTTTACACCATTGAGTGCCCGGATAGTGGCCGGCAACATCGAGCTGGTTCAGCAGGCAATGGATCGGCAAGCTGCTCGGGGGGACGGAACTGCGCCGCTCTTCCTCTTGGAGATGCCACCCCTCACATATTTTGCTGCCGGCACGATACCGATTTCCTATTTTTTCCGGCTCGTGACCGACTCGGTGCCCTGCGGTCTTGTGCTGGACATCGGACACCTCTGGACGGTGTATCGTTATACGTCCGTCTGTCGACGGATCTCTCTCGAACGATTCATCGAGGAATTTCTCGCCGAATTCCCTCTGGAACGGGTTGTAGAAATCCATCTGGCAGGGTTGGCCTGCCATGAAATGGCTGATCAGCCACAGGGAGGGCAAAGACTTCCCGAATGGATCGATGCCCATGCTGCTTCGATTCCCTCGATCCTCTTTGCCATGCTCGAGCAGGTTCTGGCCCATCCAAACCTTGTCAGTCTCCGGGCGGTCGCGCTTGAAGTAGATACCAAACCGATTGAGGTGATTGTGGAGGAGTATGCAGAAACTGTCGGGCGTTTCTCCCTCCTCATTCAGCAGACGATAGATCGAGACACGACGGTAGGACAGTTGAAGAAGGCGACGTGTTGTCCAGTCTCAAATCAGGAGTCTGTATGCCAGTCCGAACGGCAACAGTTGTGCGACGATTATGAACGGTATGCAAGGATCATTATGGGGCAAGCCCCGATAACAGGTCCGGAGTGGCAGGAAGTCGCCATGGACGAGAGCGGGTTAACACGGTATCGCACATCCTACGTCCCGCATGAGATACTCCATTGGGGAGGAGACCTTGAAGGGATGTTTCCGCAGGCCTGCCGCGCTCTAGCCGAGCGGGGCGTCTGTCTGGCTGAGTTCGTGGATTTCTGGTTTCGGTCTCCACGACCGCTTATCCACTCCTACGATTTTTTTCTCCTCAAGATCGAACGGTTTTTCGAATTTGTGACGGAGCGCGTACCGGATATGCGTGCCTCCGTACAACAGGAATGCGACCTGTTGCGCCTGGCCTATGGTCAAGCCAATGAGGCGGGAGGATCGATGATGGAGATGGAGCGGACCAGATGAGTTTCTGGCAATCACTCCCCAAGCCGATTATAGGGATGGCACCGATGGATGGGGTGACCGATGCAACGTTTCGCCATACCGTCGCGATGCAGGGAAAGCCGGACGTCTCCTTCACGGAATTCACTCATGTCCATGATGTCTGTCGTGGCCCGGAGTTCTTGTTGGACTCCCTCATCTACCATGAGGCTGAACGACCGGTTGTTGCGCAGTTGTATGGAAAGGAGCCGGACCTTTTCTATCAGGCGGCCCATGCAGTCTGTGAATTGGGATTCGACGGATTGGATATCAACATGGGCTGTCCCTCGCGGAGTGTCGCTTCATCGGGATCAGGCGCAGGGCTGATCAGAACGCCGGATGTTGCTCAGGCCATTATGCAGGCTGCCAGACAAGGAATTGCCGATTGGGCGGCCGGTCAGACCCTTGAGGGAGCGGGGCTCAAGCCAGGCAGAGTGGCGGCAATCCATAGGCTGAACGAGCGGCGGCAGGACGGCCGCCCGCTCATACGACAGAAGATCCCTCTGTCGGTCAAGACACGTCTTGGCTATGATGTAGTCGTTGTCGACCGGTGGATCGCACATCTTCTCACAGAACGGCCTGCGGTCATTTCTCTGCACGGCCGTACCTTGCAACAAATGTATCGAGGGGAAGCAGATTGGAGTGCCATTTCCCTGGCTGCGGAAATCGTCCAGGGGAGCGGGACATTGCTTTTCGGCAATGGGGATGTGCACAGTTATCATGATGTCATCCGCCGTGTGCGGGATACCGGAGTTGATGGGGTGTTGGTGGGGCGAGCCGTCCTCGGGTCCCCCTGGTTCTTCAGAGAAAAAGAGGAGGCGCGACTCGTTCTGCAGCAACATGTGTCTGAAGAGGGGCTTGAGCCGTGGGTTCCTCGGCTGGACTATCGCTTCGAGGTACTGCTCGATCATGCGAGACGATTTGAAACGATCTGTGGACAAGGCCAGTTTCGACGAATGCGCAAACACCTGGGCTGGTACTGTAAGGGATTTCCTCATGCCGCCTCGCTTCGAGCCGATATGTTCCGAGTCTCATCGGTTGCCGATCTCGAGCAAGTGCTTATCGATTTCCGCATGCGCAACGAGAGTCTGACCGAGGTCTCCGGTCTGGTGCTGACTGAACCCTCTCCGACGTTGTAAATGTCGCTCATTCTGGCTTCCACTTCGCCACGCCGCCGCGAGTTGCTCGCTCTGCTGGGCATCCCCTTCGAGGTCAAGGGCCCATCCTTCGAAGAACGACTGGTGACTGATCGCCCGGCGATCGAACAGGTCGAGCTCTTCGCCCAGGGCAAAGCCCGGTCGGTCGCACGGAGGGAGCAGGACGCGATCGTGCTGGGGTGTGATACCGTGATTGAATTGGACCGCGATGTATTTGGGAAACCGGCCGATCTGGCTGAGGCCCGTGCGATGCTTCGACGTCTGGCGGCGCGTGATCATTATGTGCACACGGCGGTCGCGCTCGTCTGTTCAGGTGTGAAGGCAGAGGCTATCGCCCTGTCTACAGCTGTCGTTCGGATGAGATCCTTCGATGAGCGGGCGCATGAACGTTATCTGGAGACGGAGGAAAGTCTCGGCAAGGCCGGTGCATACTCGATTCAAGGAGAGGGTGGTGACTTGGTCGATTCCATCCAGGGGGATTTCCCGACTGTAGTCGGGTTGCCGCTCCGCCTGGTCGCTCAACTGCTTGGGCAATGCGGTGTAAAAGTGCCGGTCGACCTTGACGAACTCTATGCCTGCAAACCCTACGCTAACTGGGATCGCTTTCCAGGTTGATTGCAAAGGGATGAGGGCTTCCGTACAATGCCGCCTCATTAATCGCTGCTTCGTCGGTGGAGAGAGTCATGCGCGTGCCATGTGTGACAATATTGATGTACATTGGTCGCGTTGCTGCCTGTACGGTTGCGGGCCTGGTCACAGTGTTTGCTGTTCAGTCGGTCTTGGCGATCGATGTGAAGGTTTCGATAGAAGAGGCCCACAAGGCCTTGGAAGCCGGGCGGGCTCCCATGGAGAAGGCCAATACTCCGGAAGAGGTCAGGAAAGTTCTCCAGCAAGCTTCTATGGTTACGCGTGTAGGAGCCCATCCAGAGAAAGACCCGTGCGGAGCCAGCGCCATTCTCCGGACCAAACGCTATCGACTTGAAGCCTTTGGTCGGCAGGAAGCGGCGGAGTCCAAGAAGAGGAAAATGGATGTGCGGATGCCAGACGAATTCATCAAGAAGGTCGTCGACATGCCCAACATGGAGATTGAAGTTCAGCTCTGTGGCGATGACGAATACTTTGCAGAAGGCGCCTTGATCGAGCTGCAGCAGGGCTCCAAGAGGATCAAGCCCATCGATCTCGGTAAGGCTGAACGTGGTCGAAAGAATGAGGGAAGCGGTCCGATCTACCGGTCGCGTTTTACTGCTCTGTTTGCATATGAAACCTTTGATCCCACCGCCTCGTCCATTTTCGTCATTAATCTGCAGGACGGAAGCGAAGCCAGGATAGCCGCTGATTTCTCCAAGGTGAAGTAGACAGCCACCTATCGTTCCGAGCCTTGCTCCCAGAATCCTAATGCCAGATTCAGCCTGGTTTATCAGGAGGTAGGCCGGGATCGCGGTAAAATTCTACAGGGCTGGGGGCTTGTTGCCTTTTGCCACAGCACTCTTCTATCCTAGGGTCTAGAATGCCTCATGGTCACCTTTCCCACCTTCAAAGGGTTCCTCAGAGGCTTGTTAAATCATAGGGATTAAGGATTCCCTCTGGGTCAGCTTGTCTGGCACGGCCTTCGCTTTTCAATAGAACTCGGGTCAATCCGATATGTCATTTGAGGAGAGAAAATGAATAGATCGATGAGTGCCACTGTGCTGTTTGTCGCTCTGATAATATCTCAGCCTGTTTGGGCGCATACCGACGAGTCTCTGGATGCGATGCTGTCGCCACATGGTGGACAAGTCCGTGCGGCGGGTCCGTATCATTTGGAGCTTGTTGCCAAGGATGGAGAGCTCGTACTGCATGTAACTGATCATGCGAACAATGAGATAAACACCACTGGCGCAGAAGGTACGGCAAACGTTCAACAGGGTAAAGCTGGCAGCAAAATAAAAGTCAAACTGGAACCGTCACAGACCAACACATTGGCTGGTAGCGGCGAGTTTCAAGTCAATCCTGAGACCGTGATCGTGGTGTTTGTTAAAATGCCGGAACAAGAGCCCTATGCTGCTCGGTTTACCCCGCTCAAACCAAAGTCTGTCGGGACTGGAATGAAAACGGGGGGAGACCATGATCATGGCCATGGCGATCAACATAAAGGGCATTGAGTTGTAGAAGGTTGCGTCGTCAGAATCATGGGCAAGGATATTTGTTCTTGAGTCAGGATCATAGACGCTCTTCCGTTTGCCTAGAGGGTTGCTGTCGGCGTTAATGAGGGAGACATCATGAGTGAAAGGGAAACAATCAGGGGGTTTTTTGAGCAGGATCATGACCGGTTGGACGAATTGTTCAAGACCTTTCAGCAATTGAAGCGGTCTGAATTTACCAAGGCTGAGCAAGTGTTCAAGGAATTTAAGGTCGGCTTGCAGCGCCATATCGTGTGGGAAGAAGATCTGCTCTTTCCTCTCTGGGAAAAGAAAACCGGCATGTCCAATAGCGGGCCGACGCCCGCTATGCGGAACGAGCATCGCCAGATTGGGTAACAGCTTGAGGCCATTCAGCGCAAGGTGGAAATCCAGAATGTGGATAGCGATCAAGAAGAACAGGGCCTGTTGGACCTGCTCGGCTCCCATAATAGGAAGGAAGAGCGTGCGCTCTATCCCGCGATCGATCAGGTTGTCAGTGCGGAAGAGAGAGAAGGAGTGTTTCTCAACTTGACCAATATCCCAGAAGAGCGTTACAAACTCTGTTGTGGAGGGCACTGACTGGTATAGCTAAAGCACGCGATGTGGTAACTGGTGTCTATGTTCCGTCTTACACATAGAGGAGGGTGTTATGTCGAGAATTAAGGAACTCAGAGCCTCGTTCGACAAGAAGCTGGATGCCCTGGAGCACCAGGCATTGGCATTTGAGGCACAACTGACTCAAACGAAAGATGAGGCAATGCAGCGACTAGAGCAGCGTAAGCAACAACTTCAGGATTTGCTTACGCAGGTCAAGACTGATGTGCAGAAGTCGAAGGAGATGGCAGAACAAGCGAAGACTGAAGTGCGGGCCAAGCTCGAACATCTTCAAGTGCAATTAGCTCTCGGTAAAGCTGATGCGCGCGACTCGTTTGAGGAGCAAAGAACGAAGATTCTTAAAGCCCTGACCGAGTTTGAGTCCGTAGCGGACCAGAAATTAAAGGGAGCCGCGTTTGAATCAGGCAGGGTCTGGGAAGATCTGGTCGGGCGGGCGAGCACGCTCGAAGCTGAACTTGAAGCACTCAAGGGCCGGTTTGAAACTGAGAAAGCCAAGCAGCAAGTCACGCTGGAATCAAAGAAACAGGAGCTACTCACCGAATTGGTGTCGTTCAAGGACCGGCTCAAGGTCAAACGCGCATCTGTGCAGGCCAAGACAGATGTATTTGAGACCGACTTGCGAGAGGGACTGGACCAGATTAAGAAAGGGTTTAAAAAATTGTTCGAATAGATGAGAGGGGGTGGTCAGGCGACCATTTTGCTCGCGGTGCCGCGCATGGCGAAACTGTACTCGTTCGAATCAGAAACGAGAAACGAAATAGGCGCCGCGAGACCCCTTTTGAGACTCAGGGTATCCTGCTCCACACGATTTCTTGGTCAATGCCGGGCCCCCTGGCTTGCGAACTCCCTGTTGTGATTAGGCAATTGGATCATATAGTGACCTCCTGTGTCGCGAGTCACCTGAACCTGTCCCTCCCGGCTCAACCGATCGACTTCAAGAAACACCTGGCCCCAGGATAGGTCGGAAAGACTCTTTGTCAAGGTATCCAGATCACACCCGTGTGTGCGTTGAACTTGGCTGAGAATACGATCGGTGAGTGGTGTGTGCAGAGCCATGATTAGATCCTCCCAATAGGGTTAGGACATTCATTACAATCTTCGATGTAATCTCCTTCCGTGTGTGGCTCTAAGCGCAGATAGAGCCGGAAAAAATGGTGGAACTTCACCAGCCTGAATGAAATTCGGCATAACCAAGGAAGAGGCAAGTGACCCAGGGATCTGGGCCAGGAGGAGAGGGGGCGTTGGACAGCTGATAGTCATCATGGGGATCCTCGTTCCGAAGGATCCGCCTGCTGGCGGTGATGTGCGAGGCAAAGAAACCGGCGTACAGGTGATGGGGGACTGCGGCAAGGTCCAGCGCACGCGGGATGACGGAGAGAAGCGTGCGGAGATAGCGCAGCCACCGTCACTATAATGTCCATGGACATATTACGCCAATGCGAAGATGTGGTCAACAGGTGCGGAAGTATGGACAGCAGCCAGGTTGCAGTAATTATCCGATCAAGATCATCGTGAGCTCTGGCAACCAGGAGAGTACTGCCACACCGAGACCGATGGACAGGCCGCGGCGGAGACTCCCAGACCTTAATCGAGACATGTTTCCGGGGCGAAAATCGCGGCCGACACGGCAGAGAGGATGCTGGTTATCGAGAAGCCTCTTATTCTCCTGTAGCCCATTTAGGTGTGTTGCGACCATCGTGCCGTGATTGTATGATTGCGCGAGGGAGATGTGGAAATGGAGAAAGTGACGCGCATCAAGACCAAGGAGCCGACCTCCTATCAGCTCACGGCTATCACTCAGGACACCCACGACACGAAAACATTCTGCTTTGGCCTGCCTGCTGCTGCGACGTTAGATATGATGCCAGGCGATTATCTGTATGTCCACGCCACCATCAATGGGAAATCGGTGAAACGGCCTTACACACCGTCCTCAATGCCTGGGGCCACGGGGTACTTCGACTTGACAGTGAAGCGGTATGAAGCCGGCTCGATTTCGAAGTATCTCCATGAGCAGAAGGTCGGGAACTCCGTGTTGATGAGCGGACCGAACCAGGGAGGCCATTGGGTCGATGGCATGGCAAAGAACGTGGGGTTCGTGGCAGGCGGTACCGGGATCACACCGATGATCTCGATCATTCGCTGGATTCTCGCGCAACACCAGGATGCTGAGTTGTTCCTGGTTTTCGCCAACAAGACTGAAGCAGACATTATTTTCCGTCAGGAGTGGGATCGGAATGTGCGAGAACATGCAAATTTCCACTGCTACCATGTTCTCGAACAGCCACCCGTGGCTTGGTCGCAAGGTAGTGGGCGGATCACTGACGACGTCCTAGGCAAGCATCTCCCGCCTCCCGATTCCGAGACGGTGATTTTTCTCTGCGGTCCACCTCCGATGGTCGATCATCTGGAAGCCTCCCTCAAAGGGCTAGGTTATCCGGAACAGGCCATCATCTTGCCGTAAATTCGTTCGCGGCAGCCCTGTTCTCGCCCAGGGCGCTTCGGATAATCCACAATAGATTCCTTTGTTGATATACCGGCTCGTTGTGGGAGCCCACTGTCGCTTGTCATCGAGATTTCATCCCGCGCTCATGAGAATGGCTTTGGGATTTGGGTCGTTGTTGGCAGAGCAAGGTCAAAACAGTAGCCCACAGAGGGCATCAGGACCTTTTGTAAGATACGATTGACCCACCCGTGAAACGGAACGATTTCATAGGACTGTATTTCTAGACAGCCCTTGCCGGTCTGTACGAGGAGTTTCCCTGATTTCTTAGCCATAATTTGCCCGGGCATTCCCCCTAACGCAACTCCTTCTTGAGGGTACGCCTCGTAAATCTTGATTGTTCTACCGTTAAGAGAGGCAATTAGAGGTTCGTAAGGTTGCAGCGCACGCAACAGGTTGATGATCTGCCTGGCAGACCCGGTCCAATCGGCCATGGTATCGGCCGCTTTCTTCTTTCCAAAATAGGTGCGGTCTGCGATATTTTGCGGCTTGCGATCGATGGTTCCTTGCGCGATGGCATTGACCACATTTGCCAGCAGGGTTGCTGCTGCGTGATGCTGCCGCTGCGACAATTGCCCAATGTTCTCAGTCTCCCCGACAATCAGCTCGTGTTGGGCGACAATATCCCCTGCATCGATCCCTTCCGTCATGATATGAACGGTCACTCCTGCAACTGGCTCCCCATTCTTGAGCATCCAAAATTCAGGCTGTGGCCCTGCATAACGAGGAAGGAGTGAAGGGTGGCAATTGATTACGCCGAATCGGGGAGTACGGAGAATGGCCGTTTTCAATATCTGGGGGAATACACAGACCACGATCAGATCGATGTTTAAACTCTTCACATATTCGACAAACTGCGGCGTATTGATGTTGGGACAGGGCATGCGCTTGATCTTCTCTTTTTCAAGCCATGTCCAGGTATCGAACTTTGGTCGAATTGTCCGGACGGGTTTGGGTAGGGCGAAGACCGTCCTGGCGATGGTCCTGACTATCTGAGAACCGTGGCTATACCCCTCACCCCGTTCCCACGTGGTGCGCACCCAGGCTACAATCTCATGCCCATACGCTTTCGCCTGTGGTCCAAAGTCCCAGTCGGCAATATGCGAGAGGACCAAGAGCCGCATGATAGATATGTTAGAGATTCTGGTCGTGATCAATAGCCGAAATCATGGCGCGACCTTGTCGTTCGGCTTCTCGGAAGCATGGCAAAGATTGAAAGTAAGCACGATCAGGGAGGGTTACTCCTTTGCTTCAGGCTACGTCCGGAACTGTAGCACGGGAGAAAGAACCCTGTCATTGGTTAGGGTGGGGGGTATCTGTTCTGGGCAATGGAAGCCGGCAGATTGTTGATTTCAAGAGCGGGTGGCAAAGGTAGACGCAGCGGGGTTTATCAATTGTGTGGGCCCGTGATGCGATCAGGAATGGAGTGATCCGGCAGTGGTTACTTGGAGGATTTCCGTGGGCGCGGCAGTTTGTTGGTTCCACGCGAGTCCAAGTCGATCTGCTTTAAGGCTTCGAGCTGATCCGTCAATTCCGCGATCCGTTTATCTCGAGTACGAATCTGCAGCTGAAGGTTGTGTACCGACGGGTCCAGGCTTTTGACACTTTCCGTGTTCGCGCTTTTGGAAGTTCCCACTGCCGCACGCGGCCGTTCTAGCCATGCCCGCACAGTCTCCTTCATCACCTCCAGTAACGCTTCCGAGGGCTTGTCGTTGAAGGTGGGGGAGAGACTCCGATTGGTAAGAAGCCGAATCCAGAGTGTGCTTGGGTCTGCAAATGGACCATTCGGCGCGACGGCAATTGCCTGCTGGAAAGAGGTCGTAGCCTCCTCTCTACTGTGGAATAATAAGACCATGGCACGTGTAAAATACACCTGATCACAGGACTGCTGCTGCGCACAGGTGCTCAGCAATGTGTCCTGCTCTCGGCGTACGGCTTGCAAGATGGCTATGTCTGGGGCATCGGCATGAAATAATGGCGCAGGGGTTGGGCGCGATGGGGGAGGTGTACTGGTCACCACGGAACAGCCCCACAAAATTCCTGTCAGCAATAGCCCGGATCCATAGCGAAGCCACATTGTTTTTACCTGTATCAAGCCTTGGTCTCAGTGTCTTTGCTAAGAGAAGCATAGCATATGGTCCGGAATTCGCCGGATCGGAGGCAGGCCCTTCCATGAGAAATACTATAGCGAGATCACCAGGATACAAAGGGGGAGGAGGGCCCCCTTCACGAGTTCATTGGAAGGTCTGTTCCGAAGTGGGAGTATGGGCCCATGTTGACAGGCTGCGAAGCGCTCCACTACACTATTTCCTTCTTCTGGGGACTCAAAGACGAATTCAATCAATCAGGTATGCAGGGAGGCCCGTATCAGGATGGCGAGAAACACGGCAGATGAATCGGATGAAATCAGACTGAAAAAGAAGATCGCAGCGAGAAGCACTGGCCACAAAGAGTCTCAAGGAGATGGAGCTCTTCGTTCACTCAAGAAACGGCTGAAACGGACACAGCGGAAACGACGTGCCCTGGTACTGCGCAAGAAAAATTCTGCGAGCAAGAAAGCGGCAGCTCCCGAAGCCAAGAAGTGATATACATGCCTGGACAATCAACTGGCGAGTGATGTATCCGGGGCATACAGATGGAACACTTGCAAAATAGGGAAGAGCGGACGAATCCTGACGGTTCAGAGTCAGTGTCTGATGAATTGACTGACCAGGTGGCGGCCGATTTTACCGGAGAGCAGGCGGTCCGACTTGAGCCGGTAACAGACCAGGCCGAACTGGTTCTTCTTGAAGAAGAAAAGGTTAAGGATGAGATCGAGATCCAAATCGATCTCCTCAAGGACCCCGATTGGGTGGTTCGTCGCGAGGCCGCCATCACGCTCGGAGAGATGGGCGATGAACGTTGCGTGGAACCCCTGTGCCGTGCCTTGCGCGATGGTGACTGGCAAGTTCGGGAAGTGGCTATCGAAGGGTTGGGACAGATCGGTTCTCCCGCCGTCGAGCTGTTGATCAGGCTGCTCCGGGATTGGGATGTTCGGAAGTACGCCATTGCCGCATTAGGGAAGATTCGCGACGAGCGTGTTCTTGACCCCCTCATGCTTCAGTTGCGTAACGACGAGTTCAAAGACGATGCGCTCAACGCGTTGGTCGAACTCGGTCAACCGGCATTATCACGATTGATCAAGGCGCTAAAAGACAAAGACGAGAACATTCGGAAGCAGGCGGTACTGGCTTTGGGCCGGATCAAGGAGGCTGAAGCGATTGAGCCGCTCATCGAGATGCTCGGCGATGTTGATTGGTTTACCAGGTTGACGGCCGCTGCCGCGCTTGAAGCCATCGGCGATGAGCGAGGGCGTGAAGCCATTAAGCCGTTGATGAAGGATCCGGATATGGTGGTGCGGATGCGGGTCGAGAGGATCTTGGGGAAGTGGAAGAAACAGTCCGCAACCGCGTAGCAAAAGTCGGCTCATTTATTCAGCTGCCGGTCAACTTCCAGCTGAATCTCATCGAGCTTCTTCATCGAGACCGGTTTCCCCATCGACAATTCCAGCCGTACTTCCTGAAGCATTCGGGTGAGTGCCCGTAGGGCGAGGATCGACTCGTCCTGCTTTGCGCCCTTCATCACCGTCTCCAGCGTCTCGGCCGCCTCGCCCAATTGCTTAGCTGCCTCTCCAAAGTTCTTATCGAGCAATTCTGATTTTGCCTGTACCACTCTAGACTTGCTATCGACCAGTCCCTGTCGCCTGCGGAGGTCTCGCTCGATTCCCATTGTAGTATCGATGATATTGCGCGATGTATCTTTAAGCGAATGTTGGAGACCCGAGATCGTCTCTTCCAGTGTCCCGATCGGACGTTGGCCGAAGTAAAATCCTACACCGAACGACGCAGCGATCAAGACAAGAACTGCGAGAAATTTCCACATCACGCACTCCTTTCCTCTAACAGGGCGATGCACACTACTTAAGTATGACAGAAATGCGAGGTGTAGACACTCACAGAGATGTTAGCAACGGCTGATTAGCGAGCTTTGGGAGCAGTCGTGGGGCGGCGGAGTTGTTGGAGAAGGCTGCCAGCAGCAGCCAGACGAATGGCCACGTCCGAATCCTGTAGCCCTTGTTTGAGCAATGGCGTCACCGGTGCTCCACTCTTGCCCAATGCCTTAACCGCAGCGTGCCGTGGTTGTGGCTGCTGGTCTTGCAGGAGCGTTTGTAAAATTGCTACCGCCTGCTTGTCAGATGTGGCCGAGAGCGTGTGGGCCGCTGCAGCTCGGATTGAGGGGTCCGGGTGTTTTGCCAAGTCTGCGGCGAGAGCGACTGCCGATACGTCTCCCAGCCGAAGGAGTCCTTCCACCGCGCTGGCCCGTACCTGCAGGCTGGCATCACGCGTGAGAGCGCGCAGCAATGGATGGTTCTCGCGAATGCCCAGTCGCCCAAGACTCGTGGCTGCCACTGCGCGCACACGTGCGTTTTCGTCTCCCAGGGCATGCGTCAATGGCCCGACCCCACCGGCCTGTCCAAAGTCTCCCAATGCCCCGGCGGCGAATGCACGAACAGACGGTTCAGGGTCGTACACGGCTTGGCTCAAGACCGATAGACTGGATGCTCGCTTCAGCCGCCCCAATATGCCCAAGGCTGCCATGCGGACATCGGGGTCCGGAAGCGTCGCCGCTCCTGTAATATCGGTCAGCATGTCCTGTTTGCCGAGCCGATATAATGCAGCAGAGGCAAATACGGATTCCGGCCCATCATCCGTTCTCGCAACTTCGGTGAGATAGGGCATGATGTCGGTAACGTTGGCTTCACTGAGAGCGTTCATTGCGGCAATACGCACGGCCGGCATCGGGTCACTCAAGGCCCGTCGTAAGGGTCTGGACTCCCCTGCTAGCCCGGCTTTGCCGATGGCGTCCGCGGCGCGAGCCCGCACAAGGACCGAACCATCGAATAGCCCGTCTTCCAGTACCGCTCGTGTTTCAGCAAGGCCTAGTTCGGCCAGTATGGTATAAGCCTCGACCCTCACATACTCCTGTTGGTCTCGGACATGGCTGGTCAGGAAACTGAGTGCCATAGCCCGGAGGAGCGTCAGATCGTCCGGTCGACCTGTCGGAACGAGCCGTTGATAGAACGTGAGGGCTTCCTCTGGCCGTCCGAGCTTGAGGGAGCTCTGGAAGGCGAGGATGACAAGTGGTTTCGATGCGGCGGTCTCTGGTGGAAGCGATTGCCAGAACTTAAGCACCTGGTTGTATTCGGCGTGGTCGAACGCGTCTCTGGCCTCACGTTCGAAGGCTGAGCTGGTCGACGTTGTTGGTGTGCCCGCATCCACAATGGGCAGGTTCACGACGATCGGCCAGATGTTGAGCAGCAGGAGTATCTGGAGCTGCGCGGTGATGGCACACCGACGGCTTCTCTGGAAGAAGTTGGGTCGGCGGTCTACCATGTCGAGGGTGCACGGACCATGGCTGGCGCGTACAGATTGTCGACGTATTCCTTGACCATCCGTTTGGTACAGAAACGGGGAGCATTGGTCCGCAGGCTTTCCTTCATGAGTTGCAGCCAACCTCGTGGGATCCCATCTAGGTCTCGTTGGTAATAGAGTCGAATGGCTTCCTGCTCCAGTATGCGATAGAGCTGTTGCGCGTCATGCTCGTCCTGGGCCTGAATGTCCTGGTTTCCGACTAGAGGCTCAATACCCCATCCATTCGCTCCGTTGTAACCTTCCTTCCACCATCCATCGAGCACGCTGAGGTTGATGACCCCGTTGAGCGCGGCTTTTTGCCCGCTCGTTCCGCTCGCCTCCAAAGGAAAGCGCGGGGTGTTGAGCCAAATGTCGACACCTTGGACCAGGAATTTCGCCATGTGCATATCATAATTTTCAAGGAATGCCACATGGCCGCCAAGTTTATGGTCGTCACAAAAACTTAGCACTTCATGAATGAAATAACGGCCCGGCTCATCGGCGGGGTGGGCCTTGCCGGCAAAGATCAATTGGAGTGGCCTCCATTGATTATGCAGTAACTGTTTCAGTCTTTCGAGGTCACGAAACAATAAGGTTGCCCGCTTGTACGTGGCAAAGCGCCTGGCGAATCCGATGGTCAGCGCTTCGGGGTCGAGCAATGTGCCTCGCGTTAAGACCTGCGAGGCTTGGAGGTGTCCCTGCATCCAGCCGCTCCGGGCTCGTTCCCGGATGAAGCTCATGAGTTTGCGCTTCATCGTTTGGCGCACGGTCCAGAGTTCCTGGTCTGGGATATCGAGTACCCGTTGCCACATGGCCGTGTCGTCGGATTTTTCCGCCCATTCGGGGCCTAGATATTTGCCATAGAGCTGGTTGAGTTCCGGTGCGATCCAGGTTGGCACATGGATACCGTTGGTCACGCTACGAATGGGAACCTGCTCGATCGGGAGGCCGGGCCACAGATGCCGCCACATCTGTCGTGACACCTGCCCATGCTCGCGGCTGACCCCGTTCACATGGGAAGCCATCCGGATGGCGAGAGCCGTCATGTTGAAACCTTGTCCCTGAGATTCTGGAGTATCTCCCAGACGGAGAAAGTCTTCGCGCGAGAGCCCCAGCTTTTCCCAATAGCCCGCAAAGTACCGGTCCATGAGATGATGGGGAAAGACGTCGTGACCGGCCGGCACCGGCGTGTGGGTTGTAAAAACTGTGCTCTGACGGATCATTTCGCAGGCATCTGCGTGCGTTGATCCTTTCTCGACCAATTCGCGAATGCGCTCCAGGGTAAGGAAGGCGGAGTGGCCTTCGTTGGCATGCCAGACCGTCGGTGAGATGCCTAAAGCCCGAAGCATACGGACTCCGCCAATTCCCAACAGAAACTCCTGACAGAGGCGCATCTCCTGATCGCCGCCATAGAGTCGAGCCGAGAGAGCCCGATTCTCAGGACTGTTCTCAGGAACGTCTGTGTCGATAAGGTAGAGGGGGACCAATCCAACAAGCACTTTCCAGACTGTTGCCGCTACGATTCTGTTACCGATTTCAACCGTGATTCTGCAGGCCTCTCCTGTTGGAGTGAGGGCTGGGTGAACTGGTGATTCTGCCCGATTGAAGGGGGCATAGGCTGCTTCCTGCCATCCTTCCGGGGTAATCCGTTGCCGAAAGTATCCTTGCGGGTACATGAACCCTACTCCCACGAGCGGCACACCGAGATCGCTGGCTTCTTTGCAATGGTCTCCCGCGAGAATGCCTAAGCCGCCGCTGTAAATGGGAATAGATCTGTGCAGACCAAATTCCGCAGAGAAATAGGCGATGGTGGGATTTTTCAAATCGCTGTGCTGTGTGTTGAACCAACTGCGTTCGTTTCGACTGTACTCGTCGAATACCCTGAGGGTGGCCGAGTACAGACGCATATATGAGGGATCTTCGGCCAGATGCTTGAGGCGTTCTGGTCTGACGGAGGCCAGTAGTTCGACAGGATTGTGGTGGGTCAGGACCCAGAGGGTTGGATCGATGTGTTCAAATAACCTCCGTGCTTCCGGAGTCCAACTCCACCAAAGATTCCGAGCCAATTCGTTGAGACGTGAGAGACCGGATGGAATGGCATGTGATAAGGCGTCTGCTGTCTGCGGATTATCCACTGCACCTCCTCAAAGTTCTAGGGGTCTGTCTGGTTGATCTGTTCTGTCTTGTATGTAGTCGAACGAGGTTAAACGGAGATACACCCACGAGTCCTGATAGACCGAACAGACAAGATCAGCCCACCACACTTGATCGACAAGAGCGATCAAGCATGACCAGCCTTATGCCAAGAAGTCCATTCGTCTGAGAATGCCACGGAGGCATATCGTTCGCCAAGTATTTTTACAACTCGGTTCATCAGCGCGGCGACTTGTTGCATATCTTCAGAAGAAAGGTCTTGTCGGAACCGAGGATGCAGCCCCCAGCGAGTTTCCACTTCCTCTCCAGTGACGGTCGACATCACACTCACCAACTTGATTTCGGTTCCTGTCGGTGTGGCAGCCTGTTGTGGCGGTGCGGAAGTTGTATCCGGCGCCGTGGGAGTGACTGTACTGGTTGCGTCGACTGGAAGAGGGCGTCCGTCCAAAATGGCTGTAATGGCTGGAATCGCGGCGCTCGCGCAGAGCATTGCGGCGGCTGATACCTGTGCATTTCCTGCGATACCCATCACGTCCGCGACTCGCCCCCCAAAGTCTTTCAACATCGCATCTTTCTCGGGAGTGTTTTCGGTGACAAGGAACCGATATCGCTCATAGGCCCGCCGACTCTCCATCACTGCCGCACCGACTGTGAGCATGATTTCCATTTGGTCGGCTCCGGAGCCGAACGCTGGTTCGAGCACATTTTTCAATTGCAGTGTGACTGCGTCTTCGAGGTGGTTCATGAACTGAGGCTGCTCTTTGAGCGGTAGGTGTAGCAGGGAGAGTCGATCGGTCAGGTTGAACAGGATTTTGACGAATTCCAGATAGATGCCCCATTCATCTTGGCGTTTGAGTTTCAATGCTCGATCGGGGGAAGTTTTCTTCATGACGGTGACCGATTCGCCCGACACGGCGAGCATCAGTTCAGCGAGGGTGCGTAATCGTTGCTGATACTCGGTCTTGGCACTGGCCATGAGGTTCTAATCGCTCCTAACAGAAGGGAGCGCGCATTATATACAAGTTGGAGCTCAGGCTCCAAGGGGTGAACACAATCTCCTCCGATCAACTTCTGCTAGACAGAGAAACCCAACATAGGTAAGATAAAAGAATTAGAGGAGTATTTCACGCGATGGCCACGATCCTTATTATCGACGATGAAGAATCGATTCGGAACCTCCTAAAGGAAGTCCTTGAACAGGCCAATCACCGTGTGCTCGAAGCCCGCGATGGGCGGGAAGGTCTAGCGCTCTACCAGCAGAACAAAGTCGATCTGGTCCTCATGGATATCCTGATGCCAGGAACCGATGGTCTCGAAGCCACCTTACAGCTAACGAAAGAATATCTCGACGCGAAGGTCATCGCCATGACCGGTGCCCAAGCCGAACGAAATTTTCTTGATGTGGCGAAATTGTTTGGCGCCTGTCGTGTCTTCGAAAAACCATTCAACCTCGATCAACTCATGCAAGCCGTCAACGAAGAGCTCGCCAAGTAGCGCTCAGCTGTGCTCTGACAACCATCAGTGCGCCGGCCTGTTTCAGTATTGACTCATCTGCCCGAACTAAGCTCCTTCCTAGCCAACGAGCGCATCATCACGGGGTCGTTGTACGCCACCTCGCTCAACGCATCCATCAGATGTAATCGCTTCGTCCCCGCCAACTCCTTCGCCTGTTTGTAGTTCTGCGCACTGAATCGAGCCACTGCCGGCTGGCCATTCACAATCTGACAGGCCAGGAGCTCGCCGTTCACTTCCAGTGTGCCACCCTGCTCAACCAACGTTTTGGCTTGCGCCGATGTGATGCTATGAAGTTGGGCAAATTCTTCCAGGCCTCCTGTCTCAATTAATCGGCCATCCGGCATGATGCAGAGTCGCTTGAAATGGGGGGACCAGTCTTTCCGGAAATCGATGTATTTGATATCGCCACCCTTGGCGACAGCACGGTCCAACGTGCGGTAATCGATCCCAAGATTCTTCTGCTCGAGTTTTGTCCTCAACTCCTCCGGCAATGTCCAGTGAAACACGAGTGCCGCGACTTCATCAAGCTTCATCCCCCGCGCCTGAGCCAATTGCTCCGCCTCGGCAAACTGGGTGAGATCCAAGATCCAGGTCTGTTTCGGGACTTCACCGGTTGGATCGATTCGACAGGCGAAGAGCCCCTTCGTCAGCAACCCGCCGACTTGGGGGTACACATAAACCCCGCCATCAGTCAGGAGGATCGTCATCGTCTCCAGGGGAATATCGTAGCTCTCTGACAGAACCTTGGCATGTGCGGGCAGATCCTCTGGATATGTCATGGCACAGGCCGTGACATTCCCTGGTGCGTCGAACTCCGAGTAGTCCTCAATGATGTTGTAGAGGATGATCGCCTTTGTCTTCCCGGCCTTTTTCTTAATTTTAAACATGGGACATACCGCTCCAGGCTAATGATGAAGATAATGTTACATTCTCATCGATTCAGGTGATGGTAGGCCGGAAGCGTCATTAGTCTGCTATCCTCGACTGGGCCGCCTATCGTAAAGTGATAAAGCGACTGAAACGAACGTTCTTTGATCCCCATGATCTCATGGACCGGGTCGTCAAAAAAACAGCCGATTCCAGTGGCTCGCACCCCAGCAGCTTCCGCTTCCAGGTAGAGCACTTGTCCCAGCAGACCAGCCTCCCAGAAGAGACGTGGATACCACCAGGCTCCTCTCTCCCGCAAGCGCCCTTCGAACTCAGCGAGCATCCCCAATGAGAAGGCACTGTCCCCGGCAATGTCCTGATGACAGCTCACCCTCGCGGCTAGTTTCTGAGCGTCGCCTTCAAGCAGCCAATAGAGAGGCAGGTTCTCAGGGCAGCCGGGCGCCGGAGTCCAGGTCAGTTCTGGATTCATGCATTGCTGGAGGTATGATAGTTTCTGTGGGTCACGGGCCAGAAAATAGAGGCCTGGTGTGAGACCCTCGATGCGATGAGCAAATAGCATCAGGTGAATTGCCGGGTCATAAGGCCAGGCATCCCAAGGCATCGGTCGATTCAATTGCGGCAAGTCCGAACGAGGCATCACGAGCTGCATCATGCGGAAAAATGTGGCTGACGTGATCGATGTCTTGCCGTCGAATGATACCGCACTCCGCCGCTGGCGGATGATCTGGCCGGCTAAAGATTGGTAAGAGGTGAGGAGTGAGGGGTAAGGGGTTGAATGATAGAATGCGGTCTCCAATGAAACTGTCGGCTTCTCAGCCTGTGTCTTCGATGAGGCGGCGGCCGCCTCATCGATAATGTCCCATTGCACTCCGTGGTCCTGACTTAGTCGATTCGCTTTCCCATGCCACGTGGTATCCGCGAGATCCTTGACCAGCCCTGCATCGAGAAACAACGGAATCTCAGCAGCCGTACCGCCCGCCACGTGCCTCTCATCTCTCGCCAGGTTTGGCTGCCAGATCATCGCGAGGCAGTCCGGATGTTCCTGTTCAACATCTGCAAAATCATCTGTGCGATTGGTCCCTAACAAGAGGGCAATCGTGTTCTGTTCCACGCCATCCAGCAGCGCCATATTCCAACCCAACGTAGCAGCAGCTATCCGCGCTGACCCAATCGCATGCCCGACATCGTGATTGCAGTAACGGAATGCCCGCTCGCCATACTTCCAGGCCTCACGCCAATGTATCGAGGTGAGTCCAAAAAGAAATGCGCCAGGAGGAAACGGAGCCAACAAGCGAGTGACTTGCTCGACGGGAAACTGGGCCCGAAACTCCAAGCCGTGTTCCTTCGGTGCGTAGTGATAGAGACCAGGCTTGAGATTGAGTCCGTCACATTGCGGCAAGATGAGATAGCCTTCAGTCGGATGTAAATTGCCTGACGAAGGGTTACTCCGTAGCGCCCATTCCGACTCTCCAGCCTTTTTCCATGCCGATAATGCGAGGGCAAACTCAAAGAGTCGCGAGATGGTCTGTAAGTTGATCGGCTGACAGGTGGAACATTCCTTCTGATAGATCGCGTCGTAGACGGGTGATAGCGGTGCCTCATCCGGCTTCAGCAAGGGGAGTGGGTTCAGGTGCGCGCCTTCGAACCGTCGAAATGGATCTGGCTGATTGGCCCAATCCAGGAACCCAAGGGCGCGAGCATACCGGTTGAAGTGGTGCTTGGTCTGAACGTGATAATGGATGACACAATCAATCGGATCGGATGAAACAACCTCGGTCGGCAAAGCAGCTGGTGGCTTCTCAGTACTCATAAGGAAGGACCTTCGCAGTCTACAGAGTCAAAGGAAGAAAAGTAAACGTGGGCATAGGGCTATATTGAGGCAATTAAAATTTCTCTCCACTACTTTTCGAGGATCTATCCCTGGAGAGCTGCAGCCGGCTGAGTGGTTTGTCCAAAGGACGGGGGGGGCTGCGTCCCCCTTATTGACCTACTTTTCCCTATGCGAGTATCCTGGAATCGATATCACCGCACGGATGACGAAACAGAGTGCCTAGTAAACTGTTCGAAGCCTTAACGACCAGATAACAAGATCGCACGATCGGGCGCCGGAAACGCGATAACAAACAGCTGGGCAATGGGCCGGTTTGCGCCTACGTGAAGCGAGATGACCCGTGCAATTTGATGCAGCCCTTGTCGCGCAGGCGGCACTTCGAGAAGCGGAAACTGACCTCGGTTCTGATTGGGATCTCGCCGTTGAGCTGGAATCCACCTTTTCCTCCAATGCCGGATCAACCGCCCGGGAGGCCTATGAGGGATTGCTGGCACTGGCAATCCTCCACCCACAGGCGCATTCCTTTCAAGCCTTCTGCATTTACATCACCTGGCAGCAGGTGACGGAAGAAACGATTGCCCACCACTTTCAAACAGGTGTAAGACTTTGTGAAGCGTATCTCGCCTCTCGTGAAGAAAAGGACGTGAGACACATTGAGCAGATCACGGAATTATACGAATCATTTCGTGCAGGGCTGGGCTTGGATGAGGAAGACGAGATTCAGGTCGAATTTAGAAAAGATACACTGAAGGGCGGCGACTAGCGCAAGGCGTACCTCGTGAAACGTGAAGCGTTCCTCGGGAGACGAGATACGAATGACGCTTCACTCAAAGATGTCGGATACAGATAAACATCGCGCGCGCATTTTCTTCCACCGAGGCCAACTGGCACAGGCCAAAGCAGCCTATGAACAGGCCGTCACAGATGACCGCTTGGCCCATGACCAGAGCGCGCTCTCCGATTCCCTCGGCAATCTGGGCAACGTCTGTGCCCTATCGGGTGATCTGGATCAAGCAGAAACCTGTTACAGGGAAGTACTCAGGATCCAACGTACTGAACTGGATCAGCAGGCCATTGCCCATACGCTGGTGAACCTCGGCAATCTTCATGTCGGTGCCGGTCACCCTGAAAAAGCCCGCCCCTACTACCTTGAAGCGCTGGATTTGCTACGCAATCTCAAAGACGATCGTGCGCTTGGCATTCTCTACAACAACCTAGCGCTCCAAGAGGCTCGCGAAGGGAAATGGGAGCAGGCCGTCACGTTGTTCACGCAAGCGCTCGGTTCTCATCGGGTTGTCGGAAATGAAGAGGGGCTGGCTGTGACCTATAGTCAACTCGGCAAGTGCTTTCTCGACAGAGGCGACCTGAAGGGAGCCGAGCGCTGTCTCAACAATGCCTCAGAACATTACATCAAGCTCGGCAACGAACCGGCTGAAGCGGCAGTGCTCCGGTACCTTGCCACGATATACGATACACGTCGGGATTCTGTTTCCGCACGGCGTTGTCTTGAACGAGTGGTCTCTCTCGATCAGCGATACGGGTTACCCGATCTTCAGATAGACTTGGCCAATCTCGCGAAGCTGAAACAATCCGGTTAGCCACTTTGTACCTGTGTTGCTTCTAGGACAGCCTCAACCATCCGCTAGTATACGTATGGACAGTATACGTATGGACAGAGCCGACCCTTCTTGCTAGCATCGTGTGTCGCTCCCTGTTGCTTAAGATTCACCACGAATATCCGACAGGATATTGACGGCGATATCGCATGCCATATCTTGCTCGGATCCTCATAGCGTTAGTTCTTGGGTCGCTCGTGATGACTAACTGTTTGTATGCTGAAAGTAACTCCCCCAAGATCACCGTTGGTACTCAGGAAATTGGACTCTCTGTCGGGTACTTGTTCGCCCATCGCCTGGTAGAGGGGAAAAGCAAAACCAAGCAGAGCGGACCTGCCTTCATGCCCTCCTGGATGATCACCCTCACCGATCCCATCGGCAACAGTTGGTATCGGGGGCAAATATCACTCGGAGGCGAGATGGTCTACATCCAGTTTCAGGAACCGGTGGTCACGCACGGCGTTGGTTTCGCTCCGAAGATCAAATACAGCTTCGTCGCACTTGACCGGATCCATCCCTATGCTGAATTCGCCGGAGGCCCCTTTTGGACCGATCTCGCAGGGAATATTCCTGAACAGCACAGCCAGTTCAACTTTATCTTGATGGGCGGGCTCGGAATCAGTTATTTCATGACCGAAGGGTTCGCGATCAACGCCGGCTACCGTTTTCAGCATATCTCCAACGCCCATACGAGCAAGCCCAATGTCGGACTCAACTCAAGTCTCCCTTTCGCAGGTTTTTCATTTTACTTTTAGGAGGCGGTATGCCTGTTAAGCTGCGTTTCAGTTGGACCATCATCGTATGTTGCGGGGTGCTTATTATGCTCACGACCGGTTGTGGTCATCGGATCGAACTCCAGGCCACGGCCGACAGCAGCCCAAAGCCCATTGTCCGGGAGATCGCGCGAGACGAACAGGTCCCGCTCGTCATAGATAGCGTAGATACAACGCGCAACGGCTCACCGCAAAATTCGTCATTGGAAACTGAGCACCGCGTGCTCGGCACGTTGCGAGGGGTCGGGCTATTCTCACGTCTTGGCGACATGAATTCCCCCGAACCTCCGGCCAGTGAAAAATTCATTCGCGCCCGTCTGTTGTTCGATGAGGCCATCGATTCCCATTCGGGCGATGTGGCATGGAAGAGCATTGCCATCGGAGCTTCGATGTTCACCCTGGCCCCCTTCATTCCACTGGAATATGACTATTCAGCGCACGTGACATTGGAATTGGAACGTTGGGATGGACGAGTCAAACATTACGAGAGCCGATCCGCCGGAACCGCCCATTATAAAATGTTCGGCGCGACGCCGCTCATGATCGATGAGTTGAAAGGTCATGTGACGGAATCATGCTTGATGGCATTGATGGAGCAAGTGGTGCGAGACACCGCTTTTTATACTGCGAGCAGCGCCCCCATACTCGATCAGCCTATTCGTTCCGTTTCAGTCAAGTCGAAACGGGCGACATTCACGTCGGTTCCTGTCACCACGTCATCCGGCAAATAAGGTCTTCCTACTCGCTTCGCTTCTGTGTCGCTTGACCAGCCAGGCCAGAGACCTGTATAACCCCTTTCACCCTTACCTTGGCTTGCCAGTGCACGACGCGTGGGGCCCGGTGCAACTGTGCTTATTCAACGCGCCCGTAGCTCAATGGATAGAGCACCAGACTACGGATCTGGGGGTTGCAGGTTCAAGTCCTGCCGGGCGCACCACAGAATCATGCGGTTCCTAGACCTCTTGCCTCTGCGCCCCTTCTCTAGTCACGGTCCCAGAGAGACTACCTCCATTCAGATTCTAGTTTCTCTAGCTCGACATTCCCTGCGGCTGGCTTCCGATACCATCAGAGGAAAAGATCCCATCATCAATGACGGGGCCTTCCATCAAGTCGGATTTGACTTTATCATCATCGCTTGCGTAATCTTTGCGCCGGTCAAGCAAATCACTCGCTTCAAGAGCGAGCGATCCCATAGACAGCGCGCTGGACCAACGAACGAAGAGCAACTCTTGAGGGAAATCCGTCGCGCATTGCCACGATTGGTATGAATATTCGTGCTAGGGGGCAGGGCGGGGTAAGCGTCACATGGTGGATGCCCCACACCCAATTCAGGAGATGGAGATCATCATGCAGACTTTTAAAACTACTATCCTGGTAGCAAGCTTGGCCGCTCTGACAGCCTGTGCGAGTCAGAAAGAGGATTTCGCGAGTCAGAAATCGGACATGAGCCCCATTTGTGAGAAGACTCACGGGTGGACGGCTTGGAATGACGTTCGTTGCAATGTCGATGATGCGCCAAAGAATCAGGCTAACCCTTTCGCGGCGATGGACAGCATGGCAGCCGAATTGGCTGCCAGCAAGCAGCATATGGCGGAGTTGGAGCGACAACTGGCAAGTCGGGACAAGGAATTAGCAGACCTCCGAGGAACTCTGTTGACCGAAGAACAGAAGCTGAAAACAGCCCAACGGGGATTACTCAGGGCACTTCGCCCTCAGATTGAAAAGGGCGACATTACGATCGATCTGAACAATGAGCGGTTGTTGATAAGCCTGGCCTCCAGCTATCTGTTCGGTTCCGGCCAGGATGAGGTGACACCGGAAGGCATCGATGCGCTCAAGCGGGTTGGGGCGGTCTTGAAAGATTATCCCGAGTACAAGGTGGCGGTGGATGGTCACACCGACAACATACCCATCGGCGGGGAATTGAAGAATAAGTTTCCCACAAACAAGGAACTTTCAGAATCCCGTGCGGCTAATGCGGCAAAGGCCCTAACAAAAGGTGGCCTCGGTGCTGTGACGACGACCGGTTACGCAGACAGCAAGCCGGTTGAACCGAACACAACCCCTGTAGGTCGGGCAAAAAACCGCCGCGTCGAGATTCGCGTCACGAAGTAGGGCACCAAGCACGCCGAAGCTGCCGTACAGCATTTGTCCGAAGGTAAGTGAGGGGCGTTTTCACGAGCGCACGCAGGGGGCGGACCCAAGTAGTGGCCGCGGAAGCAAGCAGCGGAACCTAGAATCCTGTGATGTGTTACAGACGGCGACTCCATAAATGGAGCCGCCGTTCATGTTTGATCCCTGTATAGGTACTGGGCCGGGTGGAAAGGATATCAACCACGAGCTGGAGAGTCTTTAGGAAAGCATCAATTAGTTACTTCACTTTCACCAACCATCCCCCTGTCGCTTCGCATTGATTGGGGCCTTTCCCTGTCAGGTTAATTTTTGCGTAGGTCTCTTTTACCGTGGCAGGAAGTTTGCCAGTGACGTGAAGTCCATCATGTTTCGCCGTCACGGTGATGGGCACTAATTGGTCTTTTATCGTCACCCGTATACTACTCGGATTAGTCGAGGTAGATGCATAAAAAGAAAATTCAGATCTTGGCGCCACCTCTGTATTATTCGGCGGCGTAAACTTTGAGAATTTTGCTGTGCAGGGGATCATATTATTGCCTGCGTTGATGTCACCATAGGCCCAGGCTGCACCGGGAAGTATTAATGCAATCGCTATCCACAACACGTTTTGCAATTTCATGACGGTCCCTCTTGTATGGTTGTTGAAGCCGATGGCTGAGCAACGGCTCGGATGATACATCGATGATTGTCAGTTACTTTGCCGTAAAAAACAACCCCCATAGGTGGGGGCGATAGGGGAATGTGGTTCTCGACAACATTTCTCCACTCAAAGTGGTGAGCTGTGCGCTCGAAAGAGCGCCCCTGTCTCTTTCTCGTCTTCCCTCTTCATTGACATCTTGACAAGACCCGGGGAAAGAGCTTATCACAGGCATCTAGTAGGGTTTCTTGAGGGTGTTCAAGCGTCTACCCACCTCAAAAGTAACCTCCTATTCACCAGGACAAGGTAGGTCATGCGAAAAACTCTTGAGCAGCTGTTCGATAAATTGAGCGATCATGCGCCGGATATTTCTTTTGAGGTCCAGTTTTGGGATGGGAAGAAGAGTTCATACGGCACAGGCAAGAGGCAGTTTCTTCTCACCTTCGTCACGAAGCAGGCGGCGGACCATGTGCTCGAAAGCGGATCATTAGGGTTCGGCGAAGAGTATATGGGGGGGGATATTCAGGTCGAAGGGGATTTCAGGCAACTTCTTCGCTTCGGCACAGACGCCGCGTTTCTCAACCTCCCTCTCGGCTTGAAAACGAAGCTTGCGTTTCAGCACTTGCGTCAGACTTCGCTTAACACGCTCTCGCGTGCGCCCAAGCACATCGCTCATCATTACGATCTCGGGAATGACTTCTACAAATTATGGCTGGACGAGACCATGGCCTACTCCTGTGCCTACTTCCGTCATGAGCACGACACACTGGAGCAGGCACAGCTGCAGAAGTACGAGCATATTTGCCGGAAACTTCAGTTACAGGCTGGAGAAACACTGGTTGACATCGGCTGCGGATGGGGTGGGATGTTAATCTACGCGGCCAAACACTATGGCGTACGCGGGGTCGGCTGTTCACTTTCGAAGCAACAAGTTGAGTATGCGACAGATTTGATCAAACGCGAGGGGCTGTCAAAGGATATTTCTGTCGTCTTCGAAGATTACCGTAAACTTGAAGGCACGTTCGACAAATTCGTTTCAATCGGGATGTTTGAACATGTGGGGAAGCAATTCATCCCTACGTTTATGCAAAAGGCACAGTCGCTCTTGAAGCGTGAGGGGATAGGATTGCTGCATACCATAGGAGAAGAGCGATCAATGCCCGGCGATCCCTGGACGTTGAAATATATCTTTCCTGGTGGGTATATTCCCTCGCTGGATGAGATCGTTCGCACGATGGGCGAAACTGGACTCGTTCCGACCGATATCGAAAACCTTCGTCTGCACTATGCAAAAACGGTTGAGGAGTGGTGCACAAGATATGAGGCACATGTCAAGACAATCGAGAAGATGTTCGATGCCTCGTTCGTTCGAATGTGGCGCATGTTTCTCAATGGATGTGTCATCAACTTTCGCTATGGCAACCCACGGCTTTACCAAGTCATTTTTACGAACGGATTGAACAACGCTCTTCCTTTGACGCGTGAGTATATGTATCGCTAGCAGGATACTCAAAAAGTCCGTCAGCGGCGTTCTTGCATCGCTCAAACCCTCAACGTACCCCAAGGGTACGCCTCGGGCCTTCGCTCCCTGCGACCTTGCTGAACGGTCTTTTTGAGCATCCTGCGTGAAAGGCCCGTGTTATCTCACGACATGCAAACAAGTGCGACTCAGGCATGTCTGTGAGCCATTTTAAGAGGATAGGACACCAGGATCCATGACGACAACCATTGTCTCACGGCTGCAAGCGGTACATGACCGTATCACCACTGTGGCCCAATCCTGCGGCCGGAAACCCGGGGAGATTACGCTGCTCGCGGCCAGTAAAACCAACCCTGCCGAGCGATTACGGGAGGCCTGGCAGGCGGGGCAAAAGATTTTTGGCGAGAATTACCTGCAGGAAGCGCTGGAAAAAATGCAGCACCTGACCGATCTTCCAATCGAATGGCATTTTATCGGTCCGATACAGAGCAATAAGACGCGGCGCATCTCGGAGAATTTCTCCTGGGTTCACAGTGTAGACAGGGCAAAGATTGCCGACCGGCTGTCGAAGGACAGGCCTGAATCATTGCCACCGTTGCAAATCTGTTTACAGGTCAATGTGAGCGGGGAGGCAAGTAAAAGTGGTGTGGCTCCCGAAGAGCTGGCTAGCCTGGCCGAGCATGCCGTTCGCCTGCCGCGCCTGAAACTGCGCGGATTAATGGCCGTCCCTGAACTTACAACTGCCACGGCATTGCAGCGCAGCCAGTTCCACATGCTGTGGGAACTATTTGATCGCCTCAAGCGGGATGGATACGAACTCGATACGCTCTCTATGGGAATGTCAGAAGATATGGATAATGCCATTGCCGAAGGCGCAACGCTGGTACGCGTCGGCACCGCGATTTTCGGACCCAGGCGTTATCTGATCCCCGAGGAGATAGCCGCCCTCGCGGCCAAAAGAGCACAAGAGCTTTGAAACGTTGAAAGCCAACGGCTAAGGTTTTTTTACGCATCGCAAGCCGGGGAGATATTGGCTTCTGAATGTCGGGGGATCCCAGTACCGATCCGAAGAGCGCAATGCTCGTGGACTGCTGTTCCAAGCGCCGCCACGAATCCCTTTGAATCCACCCGTTGGCGGTCCTTCCGGATTCTTCTGCTGGCTGCCTTTGTAATAGTCATGGTCATACCAGTCACTGACCCACTCCCAGACGTTCCCGGCCATATCGTAAACGCCATAGGGACTTTTGCCTTCTTCGAATGATCCCACGGGTGCCAAGGCCCCATGGTTGCCCGACCCGGTTTGTCCATAATTCGCGTGGCGGGGTGTTGGTGGCTCGTTGCCCCATGGATAGAGACGGCCATCAGTCCCTCGAGCCGCCTTTTCCCATTCCGCTTCCGTCGGCAAACGCTTGCCGGCCCATTTACAATAGGCCGCTGCATCCGCCCAATCCACATTGGAGACCGGCCGCTTCTTATTCGACGGCTGATTCATCGTCCTCCAGTCCGACGGTGCACCATTCCCTGTTTCCTGCAGAAATGCAGCATACTGCTCCACTGTCACTTCGTGCCTGTCGATCAAAAATGAATCCAGGTAGACCTGATGGGGCGGGCGTTCGTCCATGTCTCCGCTCGCGCTTCCCATTGTGAATTCTCCAGCCGGTACCAGCACCATCGACGGTTCTTGCGATTGAGCCGACACGGTCCTCACATAACCCTGGTTGTGCCCTGTAACTGGTTGCAGGGGTCTATTTTCACCGGCTATTGCTCCCATAGCCGGGTATGTAACAAGGCCGAACCACGCGACCATCACAAACATCATTCTCATGAACTGCCTCCACAATATTTGACTGAAGAACCATTTTGCCCCACGCTCGCATGAGCTAATGGGCAAAAACTATAATGCCTGGTACCTCAAAAAAACAACCATATAGGTAGTCGGGCAAGGCTCAGTGCTACCCTGAGCTATGACCTCCCAGACGGTTCCTCTGCCGGGACTTTACCATCCCAATAGAGGAATGAAGGCCTGTTCCTGACTAAGGATTTTTCGCACAGCGGAACCCAGTGAGTCCCTGGTCTGTCGGCGAGATGACGCTCCGATTTGCCGAGCGCAGGGCCCGCGCGTTCCCATTCCAGGCCCCCCCGCGGATCACTCTTGTTCCACCAGAAGACGGGCCTGTGGGGTTCTTTGTCGGGCCGCTCTTGTAGTAACGGAAGTCATAGAAGTCACTGACCCATTCCCAGACATTCCCGGCCATATCGTAGAGGCCATAGGGACTCTTCCCATCTTCTAACGACCCAACCGGTCCCAAGACCCCATGGTTGTTCCAATCCGTTTTGCCGAAGTTCGCGTGACGAGGCGTCGGTGGCTCGTTACCCCATGGATAGAGGCGGCCATCTGTTCCACGCGCTGCCTTCTCCCACTCTGCCTCTGTTGGTAAACGCTTGTTGACCCATTTGCAGTATGCAGCCGCATCCACCGAATCCATGTTCGCCGCTGGGCGCTTCTGGTGTGCAGGTTGGTTCATCATCTTCCAGTCCGAAGGCGGTTCGACCCCTTTCGCCTGCAAAAAAGCCGCATATTGCCCCACGGTGACTTCATATTTATCCATCAAGAAGGCATCCAAATAGACTTTCCGTTCAGGTTTTTCGTCCGAATCGCCCGCTTCACTCCCCATCGTAAACTCTCCCGCTGGCACCAGCGCCATATCAGCTGGTTCCGAGGCCATAGACGGGGGTACAGCGAGTCCTAACAACGCGACCAGTACGAACAATCGTCTCATAAACCGCCTCCGGATATTGTTAAGAAATTATGGCGTTTGCTGACATGACTGCATCTGATAGGCAGAAACTATAATGCCTCTCGTATCAGAAACTCAACCAGACATGAGAGACAGCTGATGCGTAACGAGCCAGAAAACGGGGGCCGGAAAGATAGGCATGAAACGATATTCCGATTCTATTGGGCAATGGCATTCCAGAGGTGTGTGACGATCCACAGTAATGCTCCAATAGTGAGCAGACCATATAGAGCCAGGCCTGCCGTGTTTCTCGATAGGGCTGCCCTGCAGCGACTGTGCATTTCTAGCGTGAATCTTAACGGAGATGGAGAAGAGATTGCCGACAATGGGAATGGTGCCAAACGCTCCATTGATGAGGAGATTTAGGCTCATCCGTGCCAGAACGATCTCCGGCACATGGAGGCATGCGGCTAAGGCAAGAATGCGGGTTCCGATCAGATTGGCCAGGATGTCGCCGACTCCGGGAATCAGGCCGCAGAGTTCAGCTGTCTCTACATTTTTCCTTGATGGGCGGAATCTGAGGAGTCTGATGCGCGATGCGGGGCTGGGTCAGCCACGATATGACAGGGCTATCTGAGCGGGTAGATCTCAAACGTACTTATTACGGTCGTTAAAAAAGCCGATCCGCCATCCCATCTTGCAATGGGGGCGGATCGGCTTCACGTCTATACGTGTTTAAACCGGAAACTTATCCCTGAGCTCTCGTAAAGACCGGGATAATCGCACCGGAAATGCTGTTAATATGGCGGTTTCCGGAATCATCCCAGGACATCACTAGCCCCCCGAACCGTTGTTCTGGATCGTGGACCAGGTCCATCAGTCTCTGGAACTCCCACAGCGAATCTCTGGAGTCAAGCTTGATATCCTTCGTTTCGCCTGGGAGGATCGGAGAATCATCTTCCATGTTCAAGCCATCAGTGGCCATGATTTCTGCTGGATAGTTCGGATCCAGGTTATTGGCCACGCCGACCTTGTTCAGGAATCTGATGCCTGCCGTTGTGAATTCTCCAATCCTCAGTGGAGTCTCACCGTTATTGGTGACGGTCAGGGTCATGCGGAGGGCGCGACCCGGAACGTCATAGTCTGCGGAGAGAACTTTCATTGTGAGATCCGACTGCAAGTGCGTCGGCTTAATAAGCGGCGCACCGGCTTGGAGAGGAATCGTATAGGGATACTGAGAGTCTGTAACAAAGAAACCGATTGCGATGATCGTAAAACACACTCCGAGCATGACATAGGCTGCCACTCGGTCGGCCGGGTCATTCATCAACTCATCCCCGCCCTCCTGTGCCAGCACTCTGGCGCGAATCAGGAACATCGGTCTGACCATGAACCAGCCAATCCAGAGGAATCCGAGGCCTCCCCAGAGAATATGCCAGAAGATCCCTGCCCCGAGACCAGCGGTCTCGGTATCGACCGTTCCTCCCACCAACAGTTTTATCGGGTTGGTGAAATCTTTATGGTTGCCGGTAATATCCATCCAGCCCCCGGGGCCTGCAATAGGACCGGCCCCGTTGACGGCCAACATCGGATGGATGTGGTGATGGCCAGGTAGACGGGCCCTCAGCTTGATTACGTACTCATAGTCCCCACCCAGCTCCATTGGGCCGGACGTGAACATCGGTACGCCGTTCACTTTCGAGCTCAGACGCGTGAACACTGAACTCGGGCTACCTACGTTAATAAAGGTACGACTAGGTCTCACGACGGCCCTTGGCCAGTCTTCAGCAATATGCATCTTGCCTGACAGCATCGCCTCATCGTTGACGGAGGTCTTCCCAGGATTCCATCTTGTATCGTACCATTGGGCAGTACGCATCCGAAGGAATGGTTCCTGAGAGCGCTCTCCGTGGGCGACAGCGGGGGAGGCGCTAAACATCAGGGTAAGCCCGAGTGTCGCCATCCCGACTGAGCCGATCACACAAAACTTTAGTATGTTTTTTGTGTTCATGATTTCCCTTCCAATACGGGCGTTGGAACCCCCGGTAACGTTCCATGCCGCAATGCGTATTCATCCGTACCGACGATCATGATGTCATTCGCCCGGTGTCTCACCCCTCTCTTGCCCTTAACCCAGAAGAAGGATTGGCCGACGAAATGGCCAATCTGCCACCAAATGGTGAACATCAACATGGAAATAAAGGCCGAGAAGAATGCCGAGATCCAGACTGTGTGTCCGCCGAACGTACGCAACGATCCCACTTCGATGATCCGGATATATTCAGGCGTTCCAGTACGTACAAAGGTGAAGCCCATGTAGTCAGCCAGCGACAGCAGCTGACCATCTACGACCACCGGTTGGTGGCTGTATGCGAATATCGGATAGTTTGAAGGATTAAACATCATTGCAAATGCCCATACACCGAATATGGCTGTGAGCATCCAGCTTCTGGTCAGTAGCAGGGTACAGTCAAGGATCAGGGCGCTCGAAACCATGGTGGCCGGCATGACGAAGTTCGCGGGGAAATTCGCCCACCAGTACCAGGCAAGCACGATCGTGATCCATTTTCCTACGAGGAGCCCTGTGATGCTCAAGGTCGCACCAAAGGGTTGCCTATAGAACGTCCAGAAGTAGTACATGATGGCTCCCGGATACATCACCTCTACAATGGGGGTGACAGTTACCCAGAATTGCCGATCCTTCCAGTCAACCCAGAAATCCCAGTCTCCCGCTAGCAGGTCGAAATGCATGTGAAAGGTCGCGAACACTCCAAAATACGCGATCGGAATAAAATAGATCGCGTCGATCATTCTCGACAGCTTGACGCCTTCCGGCGGTAGCTTGCTGGCCTTGATAATTTCAGCTGTTCTAAACAGTGCCATTGGTTGCCTCCTCACTCATTCTAAACATCTGTCTCCTCCATTGTTCCAGCCGGCCGTTCGTCGCGTCCCGTATTCCAGAATCTGGAGACGGGACCGACGCGCCACAGTCGAATGCCCCTTAGTAGGGGAGGACGTGCAAGACCTTCTTGTCCTCGTTATTCCAGACCACATCGCACAGGTTCGACATGCGGCAGACAATCTGCGCCGCCACGCCGCCCGTCCCGCCGAACAACCCGCACCAGCCCAGGGTCACAAAGCCCCAGTGCAACGGCGCCGCA